>JAABUU010000693.1_pt1 | contig 71279 bp, 81 predicted proteins | sample 5559301 | NCBI WGS metagenome assembly JAABUU01 (sample SAMN10711884, study PRJNA513360) | rock metagenome | isolation source: Antarctica rocks | place: Antarctica: Victoria Land, Richard Nunatak white
CACCATATGAGTGACCTCCTGACAGGGCCGCGATCGCCGTCACGATCGCTGTTAAAGCCCTGCTCAGGAGGACACTTAAACATCAGGGTCGGACGGAACCGAACCCGTCACGCGGTGCATCCAGGCTAAGGTCGCGTAGGGCCTCGGCGACGGCGGCCCCCCGGGTTCTACGCTGGGGCAGTGACTTGCCGTGCGAAGCTCGTGGCGCTGGCGGCGGCGGCAGCATGCCTAACGGCGGTGCCGGTGACCCTCGCCGGCTACGACGGGGGTCTCCCGCCATCGGCGGGCGGGCGCCAGGTCCACCACCACGGGCGCCACCGGACAGCACACCGTCAGAGGGCGGCATCGGCAAGGGCCGCCCTGGCTACGGTCCGCCTCGGTGGTGCGCTCCGGCCGGTGCCGGACTCCTACCTGGGGCTATCGATCGAGTACTGGGGGATGCCGCTGTTCGAGCGCCACCTGACCGCCTTTGCCCGGATCCTGTCGCTGCTCCACGTCCCCGGCGACGGGCCCCTGATCCTGCGGGTGGGCGGTGACTCGGCCGATCGCTCGCTGTGGGATCCCGGCGCCCGCAAGCTGCCGCAGTGGGTGTTCCGGCTGGCGCCGCGGTGGCTTACGAGCACCAACGCGTTGTTGCGCCGGACGGTGGTGCGCCTGATCCTCGACCTCAATCTCGTCACCGCCTCGCCGCTGCGGGCGGCCGCGTGGGCCCGAGCTGCCGAGGCGCGGCTGCGGCGCGGGAGCATCGCCGCCTTTGAGATCGGCAACGAGCCCGACATCTACGACCGTCCCTACTGGCTGGCGACGATCGCTCGCGCGGGGCAGGGAACATCGGTGCTGCCGACCGCCATCTCCGCGCAGAGCTACCTGCGTGACTTCGGCGCGTACGCCCAGGCGCTGGGGCGCTTTGCCCGCGGCGTGCCGCTGATGGGCCCTGCGGTGGCCAACCCCATCCGCTCGCGTTCCTGGATCTCGCTGCTGGCCGTCCGTGCCCGCCCCCGGCTCGGAGCGCTCACTGCCCACCGCTATCCGTACTCCGCCTGTTACGGGCGCGCCTCGGCGGCCTTCCCCACGATCGCACGGGTGCTGAGCGAGCGCGCGTCGGCCGGCAACGCCCAGGCGGTTCGCCCCGCCGCGCAGATCGCGCACCGTGCCGGGCTCCCGTTCCGGATGACCGAGCTGAACTCCGTCACCTGCGGCGGGCGGCCGGGGGTGAGCGACACCTTCGCCACCGCCCTGTGGGCGCCCGACGCGCTGTTCGAGCTGATGCGAGCGGGGGTCGACGGCGTCAACGTCCACGTCCGCGTCGACACCGTCAACGCGGCGATGGTCCCCGCGGCTGGTGGCCTGCGTGAGCGGCCGCTGCTGCTGGGCCTGATCCTCTTCGACCGCACGCTGGCGGCTGGGGGGAGGCTTCTGGCCACCACAGTGCAGGCGCCGCGCGCCGCCCTGAAGGTCTGGGCGGTGCAGACGAGCCTCGGCCAGCGGCGCGTGTTGCTGATCAACAAGGGCCAGCGGGCGCTGCAGGTGCGGCTGCGGATCCCGGCAGCGGGGCCGGCACGGGTCGAGCGCCTGCTGGCTCCCGCCGCGGCCGCCACCGCCGGCGAGACCCTGGGCGGACGCTGGCTCGGCACCGACGGGCGCTGGCGGGGCCGGCCGACCCGGGAGCGCCTACAGCCTGGCGCGAGCGGCTACGCACTGACTGTGCCCGCGGCCAGCGCCGCCCTCGTCTCCGCCGGCTGAGCCCGGCGCCGGCTAGGAGACGGGCGCAGGCCCCAGCGGCGCGGGCAGCGGTGCGCCGGGCACCACCGACTCGCCGTCGATCTCGGCGATGGCGCGGCGGTCCGCCAGCCCCATCGTCAGGTCGAAGTCGGCGTTCAGGTTCTCGATCACCGCCTGCACGCCGGCATTTCGACGGGGTGGAGCACGAGGTGCTGATGCCCGACGCCGACGCCGCCCGGCAGGGGGCGCTCGACTACGAGAGCCTGATCGATTCCGGAGATCCCGCCTTCCAGTTCCCCGAGATTGACGAGAACATGGCCGCCGCGATGTGCTACACGAGCGGCACCACCGGACGGCCCAAGGGCGTCGTGTACTCGCATCGCTCCACGGTGCTGCACTCGCTGCTGGCCAACCAGGCCGACGGCCCCGGACTGCGCGAGCGGGACACGGTGATGCCGATCGTGCCGATGTTCCACGCCAACGCCTGGGGGCTGCCCTACGCCGCGGCGCTGGCCGGCAGCCGGCTCGTCTTCCCCGGCCCGCGCATGGAGACCGCCGACCTGGCCCGGCTGATGTGCGAAGAGGAGGTGACCCTCGCCGCGGCCGTGCCGACGATCTTCTCGGGCATCGCCCAGCTGGAGCCGGCACCAGCCTTTCCATCGCTGGAGCGGTTGATCTGCGGCGGCGCCGCCGTGCCCGAAGGGCTGATGCGCCTCTACGACGAGCGCTTCGGCGTCCCGATCATCCAGGCCTGGGGGATGACCGAGACCAGCCCCCTGGCGTCGATCAGCCGGGTGCCACCGGACGTGGCCGACGAGGATGAGGCCTATCGCCTGCGCGCCATGCAGGGCCGGGTGATGCCCCTGGTGGAGGCTCGGGTCGACGAGGAGTCAGGCGGGGAGCTACAGGTCCGCGGCCCGACGATCGCCAGCGCCTACTACGAGGACGAGACCGGAGCGGAGAAGTTCACGCAGGACGGGTGGCTGCGCACGGGCGACGTCGCCGAGCTGGAGCACGACGCCTGCATCAAGCTCGTAGACCGTACCAAGGACCTGGTCAAGTCCGGTGGGGAGTGGATCAGCTCGGTGGAGCTGGAGAACGTGATCATGGGCCACGCCGATGTCGCCGAGGCGGCGGTGGTGGCGATCCCCCACGAGCGCTGGGGCGAGCGGCCGTGCGCCTGTGTCGTTCGGCGCGATGGCAGCTCGCTGGAGAGGCAGGAGCTGCGGGAGTTCCTCGGCGACAAGGTGGCGAAGTGGTGGCTGCCCGAGCGGGTGGAGTTCATTCTGGAGGTGCCCAAGACCTCGGTGGGCAAGTTCGACAAGAAGGTGCTGCGCGCCCAGCTGGCCGATGACAGCCTGGAGCGGGCTTGAGCGCGCCGGCGGTTCCCGCGCGGCGGCGCCGCACGGTACTGCTGGGCGGCCTGCTCCTCGTCGTCCTGCTCATCCTGGCGCCGGCAGCGCACGCCCAGTCCTACACCGTCAGGACCCTCCACTTCACCGTGATCATCGGTCCCGCCGGCGCGCAGCGGCAATGCAACGTGGTCGGCGACCTCTACCGCCCCGCCGACGCCACCGCGGCTCCCCCGACCCCGCCGTGCTGACCACCAACGGCTTCGGCGGCTCGGGATGCCCGATCGAGCTCGACGATCCCAACTACGACGGGCTGGCCGCCAGCCAGCTCATCACCTTCCTCGGGGGCGGCTGGCCGCCACCGACGGGGACCAGGGTCGACTACGTCGCCCACGACGCGGTGGCCCACGACGGTCGCCACCACGCCTTCGACCCCCGCGTGGGCATGATCGGGGGCTCCTACGGCGGTGAGGTCCAGTTCGCTGCCGCCGAGCAGGACCCGCGCCTGGACACGATCATTCCGATTATCACCTTGGAACGACCTGAGCTACTCGCTGGCCCCCAACAACGCCAACCTACCGCGCCCGGTCCCCAGCCACAGCGTCACCAGCAGTGTGCCCGGGGTGGCGAAGTTCATCTGGCTGAACGCCTTCTTCGGCGAGGGCGCGGCCGCTGACGGCCTCAAGCAGCTCTCGGTCGATCCGACTGCGGACCCACCGGATGCCCCAACTTCAACTCCCAGGTCTGCTCGGCCGCCGTCCAGACCGACACGCTCGGCGCCCCGCCGCAGCCGGCGATCACGCTGTTGCGCCATGCCTGGTGGAGTCGTATTTGCACCAGATCCGGATTCCGACGCTGCTGGCCCAGGGGGAGGACGACACCCTGTTCCAGCTGCACGAGGCGGTCGCCACCTACGAGGGCCTGCGCCAGCAGGGAACGCCGGTGAAGATGATCTGGCAGTCCTGGGGCCACTCCCAGTCGACGCCGGTCCCGGGAGAGCTCGGCGACGGCCCCGGCGGCTACGCGGCGTTCGACGCGCGGGGGCGCCACCTACGAGGGGCAGACGATCGAGCAGTGGTTCGCCCACTACCTCAAGGACGATCCCGCCGCGCCGTCGCTGGACTTCACCTTCTTCCGGCCCTGGGTCAGCTACAAGGGGAACGCCGCACCGGCCTACGGGCGCTCGGCGAAATACCCAGTCGGGACCCCTCAGAACCTGGAGCTCTCCGGCTCCGACGCGCTCGTCAGCCAACCCTCGGCGGTGCGCAGCGGGCAGGCGACGTTCGCCACTCCGGGCGCCGGAGCACCCACGAGCTACAGCGAGATCTCCGCGGTGGAGATGAACGTGGAGCCCGGCACGCAGCCCTACGACGTGGCGGGGAGCTTCGCCGAGTTCCGGACCGCGCCCCTAGCCCGCGCCACCGACGTTGTCGGCATCCCGAGCGTGGAGGTCCGGGTCAGCGCTCCGCTGGGGGCGCTGGGCGGAGCCGTCGGTCCCCCCGGGGAAACCGCGCTCTTCTTCAATCTCTACGACCTCACCCCGAGCGGGTCCATCACGCTGCCCGACAAGCTGATCGCGCCGGTGCGGATCACCGGTGGCGGTGGGATGGTCCACGTTGACCTGCCCGGCATCATGCACCGCTTCCCCGCCGGGGACCGGATCGCGCTCGTGGTCGCCGGCGGCGATAGCGCCTACCGCGGCAAGCTCCTCGCCGAGCCGGTGACGATCTCGACCGACCCCGCCAATCCCGGGGTGCTCCATCTCCCGGTGGCCGATCCCTCGACCTACGGCCCGGTGGTGTACGCCAGCGCTCCAGGCCTGCGGCCAACCCCCGGTTGCCCGCTGGCCGGCGGTCGCCTGCACGGCCGCCAGCTCGGTCCGGTAACCCTGGGCATGACGCGAGCGCAGGCGCACCGAGCGCTGCCGCGCAGCCGGAACCGCGGCCGGCGTGACATGGACTTCTTCTGCTTGACCCCCAACGGGATCCGCGTCGGCTACCTGCCGCCGACGCTGCTGCGCAAGCTCCCCCGTGCTCGTCGGGCGGCGGTGGCCGGGCTGGCGGTGCTGCTGCTGAGCGCCGCTCCGCGCTATGCGCTGGCGGGGGTGCGACCCGGCACGCCCGTGCGCGTGGCCGCCCGGCATCTGCGCCTGGGCCGCCCGTTCCGGGTCGGGCTGAACGTCTGGTATTTGGCTTCCTCCGGCCCCGCCCGCGGCGTGCTCAAGACCCGTCACGGAGTCGTGGAGGAGGTGGGGATCGCCGATCGCTCCCTGACCGGCAACCGCCGCGCGGCCACCGCCTTCCTGCGCAGCTTCCGCTGAGCTTTTCGCTGATCTACGATATGTGGCATGGAGCGCCGCAGCGTCTACGTCTCCAGGCTTACCCGCCTGCCGCTGCTCAGCTCCGATGGGCTGAGGTGGGCCGGGTGGTCGACGTTGTGATCGACCTTGGGGCCGGCCGCCGCGGGTCAACGGCCTGGTCGTTGCCGTGCAGCGCCGGCGCGTCTTCATCGGCATCGGGCGCGTCGGAGAGATCCAGAACGACGGCGTACGATTGCGGCGGGCCAGCGTCAACCTCCGCCAGTTCGAGCTCCGCCCGGGGGAGCGGCTGCTGGACGGTGAGCTGCTGGGCCGTCGCGTCCGTGGTTAGCGTGTCGTCGACGTCGGCATCGTCCCCGCGGTGGAGCCTCTGACCTGGGAGGTGGGGACGGTGGCGCTCGGGAACCGGCGGATGCCAGGCCTGCGCCGCCCGCCGGAGGTGATCGACTGGAGCGAGGCCGGGGAGCTGTTCGCCTACGAGCGTCCTGTCGACCGCCAGGCCGCCACTCTCGGGAACCTGCATCCGGCGGAGATGGCCAGCGCGATCCGGCGGCTGCCGCTCAGCCGCCGGCGGGTCCTGGCCGAGGCGCTGCAGGACGTGCGCCTCGCGGATCTGCTGGAGGAGCTCTCCGAGGAGGAGCAGGTGGGGATCGTGGAGGACCTCGCGAGTTCTGTCATGGAGGCCATTCTGCTGGCACAACACGAGTGGAGGCGGCCGTGCCGGCGGCGCCTACTCTATGTGCGATGACGACGGCTGAGATCAAGACACCGGCGCCCTTGCTCCACGTATCGCTGGTCGCGCCAGGCGCGCTGCGCGATCGCTCGGGTGCCCCACTAGGCCGAGTGGTCGATCTCATCGTCCGCCTTGACCAGCCCGGATACCCGGCAGTCACGGGCATCCTTGCCGCTATAGAGCGGCGCCAGTCCTTTATTCCGGCTGACCAGATTGGCGACATCCAGAGTGGCGCGATCACGCTTAGCCGCGAGCGTTTGGATCTGCGACCGTTCCAGCGCCGCGAAGGGGAGGTGCTGCTGCGCAAGGACGTCCTGGACCGTCAGCTCATCAACGTGGAGGGCGCTCGACTGGTGCGCACCAACGACATCGAGCTCGGACGGGTTGGGGACACGTGGCGTGTGCTTGGTGTGGACACGAGCCTTCGGGGCGCGCTGCGGCGGCTGCTGCCGCGCAAACTCGCCGCGCGCGTTGGGCCCGGGGAGGTGCTCGACTGGGCTTACGTCGAGCCGTTCCTCGGCCACGTGCCAACGGTGCGTCTCAAGGTGCCGCACGCGAAGCTGGCCCGTTTGCATCCGGCGCAAATCGCGGACCTCATCGAGGCGGCCTCGCATCGAGAAGGCGACGAGATCATCCAAGCGGTGGCGCACGACCGCGAACTCGAAGCCGACGTGTTCGAAGAGCTTGATCCCCAGCATCAGCGCGAGTTCCTCGACGAACGCTCCGACGCGGAGATCGCCAAGGTGCTCGAGCGCATGGCTGGGGACGACGCCGCTGACGTCCTGGTCGAGCTGGACGAGGACCGCCGCGAGGGCGCCCTCAGCCTGCTCCCCGAAGTACAGCGACGCAAGCTGCGCACGCTGCTGGGGTTTGACCCGGCGACGGCGGGCGGTCTGATGAACACCGAGGCGATCGTCCTTCTCGAGGGGGCTACGGTGGGCCAAGCGCTAGAGATGGTTCGCACAGGAGCGGCGGCCAGCGAAGCACTCGGGTCCGTGTGCGTCATCGATGCTGAGCAGCGGCTACTAGGGCTGGTCACCCTTATTGAGCTGGTTCAGAGCCCGGCAGAAACCGATCTAGGCTCGCTGGCGATCTCCGGGCCGATACGTGTCGAAGCAGACGCAGAAGTCGAGGAGGTGGCTCGACTGATGGCTGACTTCAACGTCACGGCGGTTCCTGTCATCGATGAGGAGCAGCGCGTCATGGGAATTGTGACCGTCGATGACGTGCTCGAGGTAGCTCTCCCGAAGCGATGGCGCCGCCGCTTCGGGCTACTCGGAGCCGAGTAGAGCGCGCGAACGCTAGAGTCCGCGCCGCGATGGCCTCATTGAGCTCTCAGTCAGATGGCGGACCGAGTCCGCATAGTACGCCAGGTCGGCTCGCGGCTCATAGTCGCCAGCCGCCGCCTGCGCTGGGATAGATTCCTTAACCGCCGATCGCGGCTGATCGTCGCGCTTGGCCTGCTCGGGCCGGGTCTGATCGCGGCCAATGCCGGCAACGACGCCGGGGGGATCGCCACCTACGCCTCCGACGGCGCTCAGTACGGGTACGGGCTCGTGTGGGTGATGGTGACAATCACCGTCTCCTACGTCGTCGTCCAGCTGATGGCCGCGCGGCTGGGAGCGGTGACCGGCAAGGGCCTGGCCGAACTCATCCGCGAGCAATATGGCCTGCGCTGGTCCGTATTCGCCACCAGCGCCTTCGTGCTGACAAACGTCGGGATCGCGATCTCTGACTTCATCGGCATCGGAGCGGCCATGGGCCTCGCCGGCATACCCACGCAGGTGTCGGTGCCAATCGCCGGCATCGTCATCTGGCTGATCGTGGTCCGCGGGTCCTACAAGATCGCCGAACGGATCCTAATCGCGCTGACCATCCCTTTTTTCGCGTATCCCGTCGCGGCGATCCTGGCGCACCCGAAATGGGGGGAGGTCGTCAAAGCGTCCTTCACCCCGACGATCCATCTCAATTCCCGGTATCTGCTGCTCCTGATCGCCACGGCGGGGACGACGATCGCTCCGTGGATGCAGATCTACCTGCAGTCAGCGGTGGTGGAGAGAGGGGTTGACGTTGACGGGCTGCGCGCCCAACGAGTCGAGGTCATGTCCGGTGCGATCTTCGCCGACGTGATCGCCGCGTTCATCATCATCGCCACCGGAGCGACGCTCTTCCGGCACGGCATCCACAGCATCGCGAGCGCCGCTGATGCAGCCAAAGCGCTCGTGCCGTTCGCCGGTCGATACGCCGAGCTGCTGTTCGGCGTAGGGCTCCTCGGAGCCAGCGTCCTCGCCGCGGCGATCCTCCCAATCGCCACCGGCTACGCTGTCGCGGAATCCTTCGGCGTCGAGAAGGGGCTCTCTCAACGCCCCCGCGAAGCGCCCGTCTTCGTCGGAGTCATCACCGCAGTCATCGCTATCTCAACGATCGTGGCGATCATCCCCGGCGTCCCGGTGATCGCCCTCCTGATCGGTGTCCAAGTCATAAACGGCGCCCTGCTCCCAGTTATCCTCATCTTCGTCTGGCGCCTTTCCCGCAGCAGAGAGGTCCTCGGCGAACATCGCAACGGTCGCGCGTTCGACCTGTTGGCGGGCGCTACCGTGATCTGGACGTCGGCACTGTCGCTGACCCTGCTCGTGGCCACCGTCACCGGATCGGTGTGAGCTCGCAGGATGGAGACTGTCGCGCCACGAAGCGCAAGAGCGACTTCGGGGCCGCCGACAAGTCAGAGAAGGAGTGGCGTTCCTGTGACGCTAGTCCGTAGAGAGTCCGGCGGCTCGGACCTTTTAGGGGGTGCGGGGGCCCCTACGTGCGATCGCCCGGTTGGTCGCTCACCGACTGACTGTCTCTAGTCGTCCTTTCGAAGGCACACAGCTGCATGGCGAATGTTTGTGCGTAAGTGCTGCCAAGACGGTTCAGGGAGCCGCGGCCATCACGGCAGAGCTGGGCATCGTCGAGCGTCTTGGGAGGCCAACTGGCGGTCTTGGTCACGGTGGGCTTATACGTGGCGCTCCCAGCGAAGCTCACGGTCTGGCCGGCGTGGCTCGTCCCGTCGCTCGAGCTGGTACCGCTGCTCGCGATCGCGATCGCGATCGCGATCGACCACGACCTCGATCGCCGCCGTCAGCCAATCACGCGCATCCGACACGAGGAGGCAACCGCACCCGTTACCGTGTGACCATCACCCCCGGGACCGTCGCGAAGTTCTACGGCAAACGGGACGACCTCAGACACTGAATCATGCCAAAGGAGAGCAAGATGCGCTTGAAGAGGGTCGCAGCAATTCTCTTGGTCGTGTGCGCTTCGCTGGTGTCGGCATTCTCAGCGTCGGCGTCAGCAGGGAGGGCCTAGGGGTTGAAGACGATCTTGCCGGCGATGTCGCCGTCGAGCATCGACTGAAAGCCCTCACGGGCGTCCTGCAGCGGGGTCGTCCTGTCGATCTGAGGGCGGATCCCCTTCTCCACGCAGAAGCGCTGAAGCCGCTGGAGCTCGTCGCGGGTCCCCATGGTGGAGCCGACTACCGAGAGCTGCAGGAAGAACACTCGGGTGAGCTCCGCCGCGGGGGCGTCACCGCTGGTGGCTCCCGAGACGACCAGCGTGCCGCCCGGTTTGAGCGACTTGACGGAGTGTGACCAGGTCGCCTCGCCCACGGTCTCCAGCACCACGTCGACGCGCTCGGGCAGCCGGGCGCCGGATTCGAAGGCGGCCTCAGCGCCGAGGTCCAGCGCCTGCTGGCGCTTGGGCTCGGAGCGGCTCGTGACCCATACGCGGGCGCCGGCGGCGCTGGCCAGCACGGTGGCTGCGGTGGCCACACCGCCCGCGGCCCCCTGCACGAGGACCGTCATCCCGGGCACCACCCGCCCGCGGGTGAAGAGCATCCGGTAGGCGGTCAGCCACGCCGTCGGCAGGCAGGCCGCCTCCTCGTGGCTCAGCTCCGGAGCCTTGGGGATCAGGTTGCGCCGCGGGACCGCAACCCGCTCGGCTAAGGTGCCCTGGTGGCGCTCTGAGAGCAGGGAGCGGCGCGGGTCGAGGGTCTCATCGTCGCGCCAGTCGTCGCCGGTGATCACCGCGTGGACGACGACCTCGTTGCCGTCCTCGTCGAGGCCGGCGGCGTCGCAGCCGAGGATCATGGGCAGCTGCTCCTGGGTCAGCCCCACTCCCCGCAGCGACCAGAGATCGTGGTGGTTCAGCGAGGCGGCTTTGACCGTGACCGTCGTCCAGCCCGCCGGGATCTCGGGCTCGGGACGATCCCCGATCTCCAGCGCGCTGAGCGGATCGTCCTTGTCGACTCCGGTGACAAACGCGGCGAGCATCTGGCTCAGATCATGCCTCAGCCGCCGCGGGGCTGCGCAGCGGCCGCAGGGTCTCCTGCACCCGGAGGAGCTCGTCGAGCACCGCACGGGCGGAGTGCTCCATCACCTCGTTGGCGTGCACAGCGCCGTCCTCACCGATGAACTGGGTGAAGAACGGCAGCGTCACGGCTGGGCCGATCGAGGTCATCCGCAGCGCCGAGACCACCTGGGTCAGCTGCTGCAGCGACCGGGTCCCCGCCGCCACGCCACCGTAGGCGACAAACCCCACGGGCTTGTACTGCCACTCCTGATGCAGGAAGTCGATCGCGTTCTTGAGCGTCGCCGGATAGCCGTAGTTGTACTCCGGGGTCACGAACACGAACGCGTCCGCGGCGTCCACCCGCTCGCTCCAGGCGAAGGTGTGCGGCTGGGTGTACTGGCGCAGGCGGGGGTGGTTGGGCTCGTCCAGGAAGGGAAGCTGCAGGACCGCCAGGTCGGCGATATCGAGCTCGAAGCCGCCGTGACCGCGGGCTCGGTCGATGAACCATTCAGCTACGGCGGTGCCGCCGCGGCCGGGGCGGGTGCTGGCGATCACGATCATCAGGTTCGGCATCGGCACTCAGCTGCTCCCACCGGCGAACTTTGGCGATTCGGTTCCGCGGGGCGTGACTGAATCGCCATTCATGCCGCGGGCGCGGGCGTCGCCGCGCTGGTCACCCGCGCCGCCGCGTGTCGCGCCAGGGCCGCGCGATGGCGTCCGACGCCACCCAGCAGCGCGGTGTCCAGCTGCGCACGCTTGTAGAGCCAGTGGACGTCCGCTTCCCAGGTGAAGCCGATGCCACCGTGGGCCTGGATCGCGCTGGCGGTGACGTCCCGGCCGCCCTCGGCGGCAGCGGCCGCGGCCAGCGCTGCCGCCTCGGGGAGGCGCTCGGGATCAGCGTCGGTGGCCCAGGCCGCGAAGTAGGTCGCCGAGCGCACCGTCTCGGTGTGCAGCAGCATCTGCGCGCAGCGGTGCGCAACGGCCTGGAAGGAGCCGACGGGGACGCCGAATTGCCGGCGGTCCTTGACGTACTCCAAGGTCATCTCCAGCGCGCGCTGGCAGAGGCCGAGGACCTCGGCGGCCAGCACCACGCGGATGCGGTCGGCTGCGCCCGCTTCCAGCGGCTCCCGGGAACCCCCTCCGCCAGCCACAGTGGCGTACCGCCGCGTGGAGTCGATGGTGGCGAACCGCTCAGCTTCGGGCCGCTCCACCAGCTCGGCCTCCTCGCCGTCGCTCAGCAGGACCACCACGTCGGCGCCGGCCGCGTCGGCGGCCAGCCCCGCAGTGCCGAAGCCGCCGCGCCGCTCGCCCGCCACCAGGCTCGGCAGCAGCCGCGCCCGCGCCTCCTGGCTCGCGCACGCGGAGATGGTGGCGGCGACTGCGCCGGCCGGCACCAGCGGCACCGCCGCGCAGGCGTAGCCGAGCTCCTCGGCCAGCACCGCGAGCTCCACCATGCCCAGGCCCTGCCCGCTGTGCTCCTCGGCCACGGCGATGCCCGGCCACCCCAGCTCCACCAGCTCTCGCCACAGCCCTTGGTCATACTCGCCGGCCTCTGCGGCCTGGCGCACCTTCGCCCACGGCGAGCGGTTGGCTAGCAGCTCGTGCGCGACGCGCTTGATCTCCTTCTGGTCCTCGGTCAGATCGAAGTCCACGCCTTGCCTCCTACCGCGCCTTGGGCAGCCCGAGCACGCGCTCGGAGACGATGTTCTTGAGCACCTCGGTGGTCCCGCCTTCGATCGAGTTGCCGCGGGCCCGCATAAGCTCGTAGGACCAGGGACTGCCGGCCCGCAGTCCCTCGGGGCCGAGCACGTCGGCGGCCAGCTGGGTCAGCTGCTGGTTGGTCTCCGACCACATCCACTTGGTCAGCGAGCCCTCCGGTCCGGGCTGGCCGTACTTCTCGGTCGCGGTCAGCCCGCGCAGCGCGGTCAGCCGCAGCACCTCGGTGCGGAGGTGCAGGTCACCCACCTTCTCAGCGAGCACCGGGTCCTCCAGCAATCCGCGCTCGCTGGCGTGAGCCACCAGCTGGTCGAGCAGCTGACGCAGCCGCACCTGCAGGAAGAAGGCGAGTCCGGCACGCTCGTTCATCAGCGTCGTCAGCGCCACCTTCCAGCCGTTGCCCTCGCCTCCCAGCACGTTGGCCTGCGGAATCCGTGCCTCCTCGATGAACAGCTCGTTGAACTCCGGCTCACCGGTGATCTGGCGCAGCGGCCTGACCTGGATTTCGGGCTGATCCATGTCCATCAGGAAGTAGGTGAGGCCCTTGTGCTTGGCGGCCTCGTTGTCCGTCCGCGCCACGAGCATGCACCACTTGGAGTACTGGGCGCCGCTGGTCCACACCTTCTGGCCGGTGACGATCCACTCGTCTCCGCGCTTGACGGCACGGGTCTTGAGCGCCGCCAGGTCCGAGCCGGCGTCGGGCTCGGAGAACCCCTGACACCAGATCTCCTCAGCGGTGACGATCGGTCCCAGGTAGCGGTCCTTCTGCTCCAGAGTCCCCCAGCTCATGATCGTGGGGCCGGCCAGCAGCAGCCCGAGCACGTTGGCCGGAAGCGGAGCGCCCGCCCCGCCCAGCTCCTCGAAGAAGATCGCCGACTGGGTCAGCGTCGCGCCGCGGCCGCCGTACTCCCGCGGCCAGTGGACGGCAGCCCAGCCGCCGTCGGCCAGCCGGCGCTGGAACTCCCGCCGCCAGGCGTAGTGGGCGTCCTCGCCCTCGGGGGGATCGCCGGCGTCGTTGGCCGCCAGCCACTGCCGCAGCTCGTCGCGGAAGGCCAGTTCGGCCTCGTTGAAGGTCAGGTCCATCGCTTTTCCCTTGTAGCAGCCTCGTATCAGCCCCGAGGCCCGCGGTTCGCCTCGCGACTACGCTTGGTCACATCTCCGACGTGATCGGTCACATCCACACCGATGGCGAGGCGCTGCTGCGCCGTGCCCGGCGTCCCCTGGTGCTGGGCATGGGCGGCGGCGGCGACATCGTCGGTGCTCTGGCCACAGCCGAGCACGCCCGCCGCTACGACGGCGCCGCCCCGGTGCTGGGCGGGGTCAGCTGGGAACGGCGCCCGATCGACCCCCAGCCGGGGCCGCGGGCGGCGAGCGAGATCGCCGACGCGCAGGAGCTCGCTCCGGCGGTGCTCGTGGCCGGTCCCTCCACCCACGTGGACGCCAGCGATGTCCTCTTCGCCGAGTCGCGGATGGCGCGTTTCCTGGGGGAGGTCACGGTGCTGGTCGACATCAACGGCGGTCCGGCGACCGTGGCGAGCGGGCTGGCGGAGGCGGCGCGGGAGCTCGGGTGCGACCTGGTGGTGTTCGTGGACGTCGGCGGCGACGTGCTGGCCTGCGGCGACGAGCCCGGCCTGCGCAGCCCGCTGTGCGACGCGATCATGCTGGCGGCCGCCGGCCAGATGCACCAAGCAGGTTGGCCGGTGCTGCTGGGGATCTTCGGCATCGGGTGCGATGCGGAACTGACCCCGGCGGAGGTGCTTGCGCGCGTGTCCGTCGTGGCCGGCGCGGGTGGGCTGTGCGGGGCTCGCGGGCTGACCGAGGAGGTCGCCGCCCAGGTGGAGGCGGCAGCCCGGGTGGTACCGACTGAGGCCAGCGCCACGGCGGTGCGAGCCTTTCGCGGCGAGCACGGACCGGTTCCAATCCGCGGGGGCGAGCGTACGGTGGAGCTCTCGCCCCTGGCCACGCTGACGCTGCTGCTCGATGTCACCGTCACGATCGAGGCTGCGGGAGAGCTGGCCCAGGCGGTGGAGGGCGTATCGAGCCTGGAGGAGGCCAATGCCGCGCTGGCCGCGCTGGGGATTCGGACCGAGCTCGACATGGAGTCCGAGGTCGGTCAGAGCTAACTGGCGCTCCTGAGCCGGGCGGTTTCCGTCTGTGCCCCGCGGGGGAGACCCACGGTATGGATCGCTACGAGTCCTCCCCTGCGCAGGGCGCTTCCTCGGGAGAGGGCACTGAGCTGGATCCGCACGTGACAGATCCAGCCATCCTGAACGACAGCCCCTCCCAGGGGCGCAGCGGGGGCCGCGGCAACATGCTGCCTGGGCGCCAGGGTCGCCGCTTCGGCCTCGAGCGCATTCTCGTCCGCCTGATCGCCACCTGCGGGATCGTCGGGATCGGCGTCGCCCTCGGCGCGATCCTGGCCGCGAGCAAGGTCCAGGGTTGGATCACCGGTCTCGTCGTGGCGCTAGTGGCAGTGGTCCTCGCCGCGCTTTTGTGGTCCTCACGGCAGCTGTAGCTCCCGCGCGATGAAGGAGCTGAACGCAACGGCCACCGCCGAGGTGCAAGCCCCGCCCGAACGGTGCCTGCAACTGCTGGGTGACGTCGAGCGCTACCCGACCTGGTACCCGGAGGTCGTGCGACGGGTGGAGGCGATCGAGCGCGCGGCCGACGGAGCGGTTACCCAGGCCCGCACCAGCCTGCACGTGCCCAATGTCCCCCTGGTCAGCGACGTGGCGCTGATGCTGGCGGTGGCGGTCGATCCCCCCGACGTCGTCAGGCTGACGCGGATCGCTCACGGTCGCGGCGATGAGGAGAAGTTCGAGGTCACGTGGCGGCTGATCCCGGATGGCAGCGGGACCACCCGGATCGACCTGGAGCTTCACGCCAAGCTGTCGGTCCCGAGGCTGGTGCCGACGGGGGGGATCGGGAACGCGCTCGCGGGCGGGTTCGTCTCTGCCGCGGCCCGGGCGCTCGGTCCCGATCCGGTCCGCTCTGGGGCAGAGCCCGGGCACTGATTCGGCCCGTTTTCAGGAAGACCGCTTCAGCCAGCGGCGGCCGCCAGCCCTTGGGGGCGAAGGTCCAGCGCCTGTGCCAGAAGCTCGGGAGGCCTGGCGGCGGTCACGCTGGAGCGCGAACGTGGTCAGGGGGTCGGTGCCCGACGCGCGCCCGAGCCCGAGGTCGATCCGATCCTCGTAGAGCGCCGCCAGGATGGTGAAGGTCTCGGCCACCTTCAGCGGGCTGTAGTGCGGCAGCATCACGCCGCCACTGCCCACGCGGATCCGCTCGGTGCCGGCGGCGATCGGCCCGATCAGGGCCTCGGGGCTGGCGCTGGCCAGCATCGGCCCGCCGTGGTGCTCGGCGACCCAGTACCGGTGGTAGCCCAGCTCGTCGGCCAGCCGCGCCAGGTCCAGAGTGTTGGCCAGCGCCTGGGCGCCGGCGGCGCCTTCGGAGATCGGCGACTGATCCAGGACGGAGAGGAGCACTGCGGTCCATGGTAGAAGTCGCCGGCAAGCGCTCCCCACGCGCGCGCCGCCGCCCCCGCGGCTACGGTGGCGCGGATGGCCCTGACCGTGGCGCTTCGATCTGTCACCGCCACGCGCTACGTGATCCCCCTGCGTGAGGGAGGCTCACTGCCGGCGCTCGTCGAGGCCGACGACGATGGGCTGTACGTCGTGAAGTTCCGCGGCGCCGGCCAGGGGCCGGGAGCGCTGGTGGCCGAGGTGATAGTGGGTGAGCTGGCCCGGGCCGTGGGGCTGCTCGTGCCCGAGCTGGTGGGGATCGAGATCGATCCTCGGCTCGCCGCCGCCGAGCTGGACCCAGAGATCCAGGCGCTGATCGCCGCCTCCTCGGGCATCAACCTCGGCGTCGACTTCCTGCCCGGAGGCTCGGCTACGCCGCGGGCGCCATCGGCGAGCCCGATCCGGAGCTCGCGGCCGCGGTGGTGTGGCTGACGCCCTGGCGACGAATGTCGACCGCAGCGCACGCAACCCCAACCTGCTGCTCTGGCACCGGCGGCTGTGGCTGATCGATCACGGGGCGGCCCTGTACCGGCAGCACCGCGGTCTGCATCCCGACGATGCCGAGCGCCCGTTTCCCGCCATCGCCGAGCACGTGCTGCTGCCCCGTGCCGGCTCCATCGAGGCGGCCCACCATCGGCTGGCGCCCCGGCTGCCGCGAGAACTGCTCCAGCGGGTGGTGGACCTCGTGCCGCCGGAGTGGCTCGTCCTGGCGCCGGCTCAGGTGTACGTGGAGTACCTGGAGCGCCGGCTCTCCGGCGGAACGTTTGATGCTCGACCGCGTCCGGCTGTCGGCGCTCACGCCTCTGCGTCCCGCGGCAGCGCTGGAGGAGCTCGCCATTGAGCTCGAGCAGCGGCTCGTGACGCTCTCCCGGGTGGCCGCCGGTGACGCTGCGGCGGGAGCGATCGCGTCGCTTCAGGCCTCGGAGCGGTTCGGCTGGCTGTCGGCGCCGGCTAGCACGATGGTTCAGCCCTCCCCGGTTCACACCGGCCTCTGCACCGACCCGGCGGCGACGCTGGACGATCTCTTCGATCAGCTGGTGGCGGGCACCGATCATCGTGATGAGCCCGGTATTTTCGACCCGTGGGGCGCCCCGCCCACCGGGCCGGGCTCGCATGGAGGATCCCGGAGCGGGTAGCCCTGATGGAATGTCCATCACCGCCGAGCTCCTGCGCCTGCGCCTGCGTTGCGATGCCTCCGCGCCGCGCCTGGCGCGTCAGGCGGTGGCGAGCCTGCCCGCGCTCGCGACGGTACGCGAGGACGCGCTGCTCGTGGTCTCAGAGCTGGCCACCAACGCGGTGCGCCACTCCGGATCTGCGCCCGAGGACGAGCTCCTGCTGCAGGCCGAGCGCACCGCCGCGGGCGTGCGCATTGCGGTCACCGACAGCGGCCGCTCGCAGAGCGTGCCCGCGCCCAGGGAGGGAAACCGCCGGGAGCCGGGGGGGATGGGCCTGCGCCTGGTGGAGGCGGTGGCGCGGCGGTGGGGCAGCGAGCGCGACGGCAGCGTCAGGGTCTGGGCGGAGCTAGCGCTCTAGCGCGCGCCCGACCATCCCGACGCCAGCTCCCAGTGGAAGGAACCACCGGGCGAGAGTGTCCCCGATCGGCTGGAGTAGGGCTGGGACTCATGGAGATGAGACCGCTGGGACGCACCGGGGTCAAGGTCAGCCCCCTGTGCCTGGGACGATGATGTTCGGCGGCTGGGGCAACTCCGACCATGAGGACTCGGTCAGGATCATCCACCGTGCGCTGGACGCGGGCATCAACTTCGTCGACACCGCCGACGTCTACTCCCGCGGAGAGTCAGAGGAGATCGTGGGCCGAGCGCTGGCCGGCGGCCGGCGTGAGAACGTGATCCTGGCCACCAAGGTCCACGGCACTATGGGCGATGATCCCAACGAGTTCGGGAACTCCCGCCGCTGGATCATCCGCGAGGTCGAGAACAGCCTCCGGCGGCTGCGCACAGACTGGATCGACCTGTACCAGATCCACCGTCCCGAGGCCGACACCGACACCGACATCGACGAGACCCTCGGCGCGCTCAGCGACCTCGTCCACGCGGGCAAGGTCCGGATGATCGGCTCCTCCACCTTCCCCGCCAGCCAGATCGTCGAGGCGCAATGGGCGGCGGAGCGGCGCGGCCACCAGCGCTTCGTCTGCGAGCAGCCGCCGTACTCGCTGCTGGTGCGAGAGATAGAGCATGACGTGCTGCCCACCTGCCAGCGCTACGTGATGGGGGTGATCCCGTGGAGCCCGCTCGCCGGCGGCTGGCTGAGCGGTGCCTACCGCAAGGGCGAGGAGCTGCCCCAGTCACACCGCGCGTAGCGGCTGCCGGGCCGCTACGACCTGTCGCTGCCCGAGAACCAGCGCAAGCTGGAGGTCGTGGAGTAGCTGGCGCAGCTGGCGCAGGAGGCTGGGATCACGCTGATCGAGCTGGCGCTGGCCTTTGTCATCCGCCATCCCGCTGTCACCGCGGCGATCATCGGGCCGCGCACGATGGAGCACCTGGACTCCCAGCTGAGCGCCGCCGAGGTGACGCTCTCCGATGAGGTGCTCGACCGCATCGACGAGATCACACCTCCGGGCGTGTCGGTCAACCCCGGGGACGCCGGCTGGTTCAACCCGGCGCTGGAGCCGGACGCCCGGCGCCGTTAGCGGCGCGCTGAACCCAGCCGGCGGCCGAGCGGCTCCAGCACGGCGAACAGGTCGTAGTAGCGCGAAGGCGTGACCCGCGCCAGCGCGTCGAGCAGGTAGGCGTCGGGTCCCACCAGCACGCGGCTGCGCCCGGCCTTGACCCGCTCGTGGATGATCTCTGCCGCGCGCTCGGGAGTGGTCCTGGCGATCGACTGGAACTGCTGCGTCGCCTGCTCGTGGGTCAGGTCCAGGCCCAGTGGGTGCGCGTGGTAGCGGGAGTTGCGCGCGATGTTGGTCTTCACCCCGCCCGGGTGCACTGTGACGGCACGCACGCCGGTGCCGCGCAGCTCCTGGCGCAGCGAGTCGGTGAAGCCGCGCACCGCGAACTTCGAGGCGCAGTAGGCGCTCTGGAAGGGAATGCCGAGCAGCCCGAAGACGCTGGAGGTGTTCACGATCACGCCGGCGTCCTGGGCCAGCAGGATCGGCAAGAAGGCTCTGACCCCGTTGATCACGCCCTGGAGGTTGACGCTCAGGACCCACTCGTCGTCCTCGACCGCCGCTTCGGCAACGCTCTGCGAGGTGGCACGCCGGCGTTGTTGAACACCATCCCGATCGGGACCGGCGCCCATTCCGCCACCTCGGCGGCAAAGGCCATCTGCGCCTGGCGATCGCGTACGTCGAACCGCCTCGCCAGCACCGGTCCGGGCAGCGTCTCAGCGGTGCTGCCCAGCCCCTCCTCATCCCAGTCGGCGATCGCCACCGGGCAGCCGTGCGCCGAAAGTCGTTGCGCCACGGCCCGGCCGATGCCCGACGCGGCGCCGGAGACGTACGCGGTGCGGCCGTCGATCGGAACTCTGACCCGAGTCACGGCGCGACCACTTCAAGGCCCCCCCGCGGTGGCGTCCGCCGCCGCGGCGTGGCCGGCTATCAGCTCCACCAGGCGCGGCCAGGCACCCGCGGGGAGGTCGTGGCCCATGCCCGCGATCGTCTCCCGGCACGCCCCGGGAATCGCCGCCGCCGTGGCCTGCGCTCCGGAGGGATGGACCATGCGGTCGCGGTCGCCGTGGATCACCAGCGCAGGCGCGCTGATCGCACCCAGCCGGGCCGTTCGATCGCCCGACTTCATGATGGCCCCCAGCTGCCGGCCGGAGCCCGCCGCGCCGTGGGGGTCCCGGTCAAAGGCCCGCCGCGCCAGGTCCCGGACCATCGGCTCGTCGAAGGGGAAGCCGTGCGAGCCGATGTGGCGCCACATCGACGCTGCTCGTTGCGCGGCCTGCTCTCGCGTGCGCGCCGGCGGTCCGAACAGCAGGCGCATGGTGGAGGGCGCGGTCCACCCGGCGCGGCGCGCGCCGGTGGTGGACATGATCGAGGTCAGGCTGCGCACGTGCTGCGGGTGCTCGGCGGCGAGCATCTGGGCGATCATCCCGCCCATGGAGGCGCCGACCACGTGCGCCGGCCGGAGATCGAGGGCGTCGATCAGGTCGGCGGTGTCCTGCGCCATGTCGGCGAGGTCGTACTGACGCGCGTCCAGGCGGCGTGTCAGCAGCTGCCCGCGGCTCGGCGGCGGCAGCGGGGCGTGCCAAGAGCGGCCGGCGTCGCGGTTGTCGAAGCGGACCACCTGCAGGCCGCGCTCGACGAGCGCCTCGCAGAATCCCAGAGGCCAGCCGAGCAGCTGCTGGCCGAGGCCGGCGATGAGCAGTAGCGGCGGGTCGGCGGGGTCACCCAGCCGCTCGCAGCAGAGCGTCACGCTGCGGCCGACGTCGATGAGCTGTTCAGGGGGTGATGGCATCCGGGCAGCGATGGTACATCAGCGTACCGGAGGGGTGGCCTCGGGGGCGTGCGAGAGCACGGTCCCCGCCAGGATCGCCTTCACCGTCTCGCTGGCGCTGGCCCGCAGGCCCCGGACGTCGCGGCCGCGCTGCAGCGAGATCACCGCCAGCTCCCGCAGCCCGCCGACGATCATGATCGCCGTGTCCAGGCTCAGCGGGCTGGCCTGCACCTCGGGCTGCTCCCGCCGCCCGGAGTCGACCAGCGCCACCAGGAGCTGCGCAAAGCGCTCGATCACGGCCAGTTGCCGGTCCGCGCCGGCCTCCCCGAGGGCGGGCAGCTCCCGCACGAAGCTACGGTAGAGGGCGGGTTGCGCGGTGACGTTGGCGATGTAGGCGTCGAGCGCGCGATCGACCTGCGCGGCCAGCGACTCGTCGGGCGCGACCGCCGCTGATATCTGGTCCATCATCGCGTCGTTGGTGGCGTCGAACAGGGCCAGGAAGCACGACTCGCGATCGTCGAAGCACTCGTAGAACGTGCGGCGGGAGGTCCGCGCGATGCGGACCACGTCGGCCACCGTGGTCTCCCGGTAGCCCTTCTTTGTGATCGCTGTCGCCATCGCGGCGATCAGCCGCTGGCGATGGGACGAGTGCACCGTCTCTGGCACCAGGGCCTCCACCGTAGCCGCAGCGAGGATCAGGCGGCGAGCTTGCGGGAGACGATCACCTGGCCGCCGTGGCGGGGGATCATCGTCACGTTGCGCTGCCGGGGCTGCTCGGGCTCCTGGTCGGGCGCGCGCAGGTCGGTGCGCTGCGCGATCGCCCGCAGCACCACGCGCTGCTCGGCCATCGCCAGCGTGGCGCCGAGGCAGCGCCGGATGCCACCCCCGAACGGGATCCAGGTATAGGTCCCCGGCTTGCTCTCCAGGAACCGCTCCGGCCGGAACGAGTACGGCTGCGGATAGACATCCTGGCGATGGTGCAGGGCGGCGATGCTGATCGCCACCGGCATGTCGGCTTCCAGGACATAATCACCGAGCCGCCACCGGGGCCGCGCCAGGCGGATGATCATCGGGATCACCGGCCGCACGCGCATGCCCTCGTGGATCGTGGCCTCGACGTAGGCCTCAGCCTCCTCGCCCCCGGCCCGGACGACCTCACGCAGGCGGTCGTAGGCGACCGGGGTGCGCAGCAGCCGCTCGAAGCACCACGCCAGCGAGTTCGCCGTCGTCTCGTGGCCCGCCAGCAGCAGCGTCATCAGCTCGTCACGCAGCTCGTGGTCGGTGAGCGGCTGGCCCTCCTCGTCGCGGGCCTGGAGCAGCAGTGAGAGCACGTCGTGGCGCTCGTGGTCCGCGGCGGCGCGCCGCTCGGCGATCAGCGCGTTCATCTGCCGGTCGACGATCGTCAGCACCGCGCGCAGCAGGCCGCGCGCGTCCTGCCGTCCGGCGTTCTGGAGCTCCACGAGCTGGTAGAGCGGAAGCGCGGAGACGGCCAGCATCCGCCGGATCGTCTGCCGCAGGCCGTACTCCGCGGTCCCCCGGCGGGGCCGCGGACCGATCCCGAACACGCCGCTCATGATCACGTCCAAGGTGACCGCCTGCATTCGCGGGGCGAGGGCAAAGGGCTCGTTCACTGGCCAGCGCTCGATCTCGCGCTGCGCGACCTCGGCGATCATCTCCACGTAGCGCTGCACCGCCTCGCCGTGGAAGGGCGGCAGCAGCAGCCTGCGCTGGCGGATGTGCCGCGCGCCGACCGAGGTCAGCACCGAGTCCGACCCGAGGATCGGGCGCAGTGGCGACTCGCCGGCCAGCGACGGAGCCTCCTGGGGCTTGGCGCTGAAGAGCGACTTGACGTGATCGGGGTGAGAGGTGACCACGAACGGCTTGGGGCGGTTCATCAGCTTGATCTGCCACACGTCCCCGAGCCGGTCCTGGGCGGCGAGGTTGTACTCCAGCGGGTCCCGCACGAACCGCAGCGTGTGGGCCAGGCGCGATCCAGGGCGATCCGGCGGCATCCTGATCGCGACGTCATCGCTGACCGGGCCGGCGGGGGAGGGGGCGGCGGATGTCTCAGCGAGGGCCGCCGCCGGGTCGGCTTGGCGCGCGGTGGCGGCGGTCATGGTACGCGAGTGTACCGATCCGGCCGCCTCCCGTCCAGTGACCCGCCTGCTCGCCGTCCAATAGGCTCGCGGGCAACGCTTGCTAGCCGAAAAGGAGAGTGGATGCCAGAGCGCGCCGCCATCGTCACCGGGGCCTCCCGCGGGATCGGCCTCGCCATCGCCAGGATGCTGGGAGAGGAGGGCTACGGGCTCACGCTCACTGCCCGCAAGCCCGAGCCCCTGGAGCAGACTGCCCGTGAGCTCTCCGAGCAGGGCATCGAGGTGGAGCATCGCGCGGCCAACATGTCCGACGAGGAGGGCATCCGCGGGGTCGTGCAGGCCCACCGGGAGCGCTTCGGGCGGCTCGACGTGCTCGTCAACAACGCCGGCGTGGGAATCGGCGCCGCCGCGCACGAGCACCAGACGAAGTACATCGACATGCAGCTGAGCGTCAACCTGCGGGCGATCGTGCTCTTCTACCGCGAGTGCGCCGAGCTGCTGCGGGCCGCCGGCAGCGAGCATCGCAGCGCCCTGGTGGTGAATCTGGCCTCGATCGCGGGCAAGTCGCCCCAGCCGTGGCTGTCGGTGTACTCCGCCACCAAGGCCGCCGTGGTCGCCTACACCCAGGCGATGAACAAGGAGCTGAACGGCGACGGGATCAAGTCGCTGGCGCTGTGCCCAGGTTTCGTGGACACCGACATGACCGAGTTCGTCAAGAGCACGGTTCCGGCCGAGGAGATGCTCCGGCCCGAGGATCTCTCCGAGGCGGTGCGGTTCATGCTGCGCGTCTCGCCGGCGTGCGTGGTGCCGGAGATCGTCTTCCAGCGCCCGGGAGAGACCGTCTAGCTGGGCTCAGTGCGCTTGGTGGTGCGAGAGCACGCCGTGCGCGGTCCACGGGTCGAACTGCCCAACCACCGCGAGCGCCAGCACCACCCCCCGACCAGGGCGCCCGCGAGCGTGATCCAGCGTCCGGCGGATCCGGACGCGCCTCCCGCCGGGGCGGTGCCGGCGGCCCGGAGGGTCCCGCCGAGACCCTGGAGGTGGCCGAGCACGTGCAGGGCGGTAAAAGGCAGCCAGACGAAGAAGCTCGCCTTGTGCAGGAGCAGGAACTGCCCCCGTGAGCTTGGGCCGTCGACCAGCAGCAGGACGCCGCTGAGGAACACGACCACCGTGGAGATGACCACCCCCGGCCCGATCAACCGCATCACGGGCGGGGGCGGGGGCGGGCCCTTGAGCCGGTAGGGACGGCTGCCGGTGTAGTAGCGCAGAAAGCGGTAGCCGGTGCTGCCGAGCTTGGCCGCCACCGGGCCGAGCAGCGCCATGCCCAGGAACAGGTGCAGCCAGATAAGCTGCCCGATCCGCAGGATGGTCACGCCGAGCACCGCGAGCACCGCGAGCAGCACCATCGCCACCATCGCCGTCAGCTGCTCGTTGCCCTCGGCGCCCTCGGCGCCCATGCCGTAAGTGTCCTGGCGCCCCATCAGCCGGCGTTCAGCGTCGTGTGAGAAGGCTGCTATCGCCGCTTGTAACGGGCAACGTTGGCCTCACTCCTTGACCGGGGACGGAGGTTCGCCGGCGCCCTGCCGGGGTATCACGGCGCCGATGGCCGATCTGCGCATCCCCAGTGACACCGTCTCGGGCGCTGGACGCGCGGCGCACGACGTGGCGCTGGCGGCGCTCTTGGGCGGGAACCTGTTCGGTCGCGTGGCGATGCACCCGGCCCTGGCCGAGGTGAGTGAGGAGACCGAGCGCGGCAAGGTCCTCAACGGGGCCTGGCGCCGCTACGGGACGGTGAACTCGCTGGCGCTGGCCACGCTGCTGGCCGGCTGGCTGCCTGCCCGCCTGAACGAGGCCGCGCCGCGGTGGCTGAGCCCGCGGGAGCGGCGCCTAGCGGTGGCCAAGGACGTGACGATGGGCGCGGTCGTCCTCACCGGAGTCGCGTCCGCGTTCGCGGGCGTGGGCTTCGCCCATCAGGCGCGGGACGGTGCGGTGCCGATGGCCACCGGCCACGACACGGCACCGAACACGCCGGACCGGGCCATGCACATCAAGCGCGTGGTGAACGCCCTCGGCGCCCTCAGCCTCGCCGCCGACGTGGCGCTGGTGGCCGTTGACGCGGCGCTGACGCAGGCGAGCTTCCGCCGGCCGCCGGCGCGCCGGCTGCTGCGCTGGCGCTACTGAGCAGGCGCTGCGGGGCGATCCGGAGCCGGATCCGCGCCCCACGCCCGTCGTGCCGCCTGCGCGCTCGTGCCGCCTGCGCGCCGCGGCCGGCCCCTGCAGAACACGACAACCACCCGCTTTCGCGATCCTGCTGTCATGTTGTTCATCGCATAGCTGAACAGCACGACATCCCGCGCACGATCCAGACGTCTATGACGGGTTGTGCAGCGATGGACGAGCGCGACGCTCGCCCTAGGAGGCGCGCATCGCGCTGCGCACCCAGGCGACGAACAACGCCTGCAAGGGCAGGCGGCCCCACAGCGCGACCTCACCGCCGGGGACGTCGCGGAAGTCCTCAGGGTGAAGCGCCATGTGGAGGTTGGCGGGAAAGACCGCGATCAGCGTCGCGATCAGCCACCAGCCCCCCAGCTTCCGGCTCGACGGCGCCATCAGCGCGGCGCCGCCGGCGATCTCGGCCACCCCGCTGGCGTACACCATCGCCTCTGGCGCCGGGATGTAGGGCGGCATGATCCGCTTGTAGACCTTCGGGATCGCGAAGTGCAGGACCCCGGCGAAGATGAAGACGGGACCCGTGAGCAGACGCAGGTGGCGCACGGTCGGCACCCTAGCGTGGATCGGAGCGCCGCAGCTCAGAACTCGATTACGCTGCGAATCCCGTCCTGGCGCTCCATCAGCGTGAAGGCGTGGTTGACCTCCTCCAGCGGCAGGCGGTGGGAGATGAACGGGTCGACGTCGATCTCCCCATCCAGGTAGCGCTGAATCAGCCGGGGCACTCCGTCGCGGCCCTTGACCCCCCCAAACGACGAGCCGCACACGCGGCGCCCGGTGATCAGGTAGCGGGGCACGACCTCCAGGGTCTCGCCCCGGCCGGCCACCCCGGCGACGGTGCACAGCCCCCACCCCATCCGCGCGGCCTCGACCGCTTGGCGCATCACCGCCACCAGCCCGGTCGCCTCGAAGGTGTAGTCGGCGCCGAAGCCGCCCGTCTCCTCCAGGATGCGAGTGACGATCTCGGGCCCGCCGATCCAGGTGTCGGTGGCGCCCTGGCCGCGGGCGAGCTCCAGGCGTGGCTGGGACATGTCCGCGCAGATGATGCGCTCGGCGCCCTGCAGGCGGCAGCCCGCCACCGCACCGAGCCCGACCATGCCGGCGCCGAACACCACGCAGGTCGAACCTGGCTCCACGGCGGCGGTGTTGATGGCGGCACCCAGCCCGGTGGACAGGCCGCAGGCGAAGAGGCACGCGCGGTCGGGAGGCGCCTCCGGGGAGATCTTGGCCAGCGCGATCTCCGGCATCACCGTGTACTGCGCGAACGTGCTGGTGCCCATGAAGTGGCGAACCGGCTCGCCGTCACGGGAGAGCCTGGTGGTGCCATCGGGCAGGAAGCCGAGGTTCTGCTGCTCGCGAATGGCCAGGCAGAGGTTGGTCTTCGGGCTGACGCAGTGGACGCACTCGCGGCACTGAGGCGAGAACAGCGTCACCACGCGGTCCCCCGGCGCGACGCTCGTGACCTCGGCGCCGACGCGCTCGACGATCCCGGCGCCCTCGTGGCCGAGCACCGCCGGCGCGTACCCCGAGGGGTCGGCGCCGGAGGCGGTGTACAGGTCGGTGTGGCAGACGCCGCACGCCTCCAGGCGAACCAGCACCTCGCCGGCGCGGGGCGCGGCCAGCTCCACGTCGGTGACGTTCAACGGCGCGCCGAACTCCTCCAGCACCGCGGCACGGACTTTCATGGGCGTCTCCTCGCTGACATAACGGCCAAGACTAATGCGGCGTGCTATCTGGCCGGGCCCCCCTGCGCTCCCGGATCTCTCGCCGCGGACTGCTGAGCGGAGGGGCCGGACCCCGCGTGCTGGTCGGTGCCCAAGCGGGCCCTCCGGAGCGGCGATCCGACGTCCCACCGAGCGTGGACCCGGTCCAGCCACGGATGGCGATCCGCCGGGGGACGAAGCCGGCGAGCCTGGCACCTGCGAACCGCTCGTCGGGGGACGAGAAGGCCGAAGGGGCGGGCGTCGGCTCCCGGGGAGGATGGCCGCCGGGAGCAGCGCCAGCGCGCACAGCTTGGCCGTCGCCGCGCAGCCCGTCAACGCCCCCAGGAGCCCCAGCGCCGCCCCGCCGCCACCGCTGATCAGACGGACCAGCGGCGCCAGGCGGCGAGCGTGCCCAGGCGCAGGCGCATCGTCGTGCGGGCGCGGTGCAGCAGCTGACGGACGGCCCCGTTGCTGGTGCCGAGGCTGCTGGCGATCTCGTCCAGGGTGCGACCCTCCAGCTCGTGCATCACGATCGCGTCGCGCTCGCGGTCGGAAAGGGCACGGATGGCGGCCACGAGCTCGCCGAGCTGCTCGCGCTCCTCCGCCGGGCGGGGAGCGCTGACGTCGGCCGGCTCGCACCCCGGCGAGGCAGGGCCCGGACGGGTGGAGCGGGATCGCAGCACGTTCAGCGCCGCGTTGTGGGCGAAGACGTGCAGCCACGCCCGCAGGTCCCGGATCTCGGGACCGCCGCGGCGCAGGGCCCCGTGGGCACGGACGAGCGCATCCTGGACGGCCTCCTCGGCATCGGCGTACCCGACGATGCCAGCGCAGTGGCGCACCAGAGTACGCCAGTACCGGGCGACGATCGCTTCAAAGGCGGCATCGGATCCGTTTGCCGCCATGGTCGCCAGACGCTCGTCGCTCTGGGTGCGCAGCAGCGGGCCGGTGGCGCGCAGGCCTGGATACAGTCTCGGGTTCACTGGATCCTCCTGCGGGGGAGCGTGACCGTGTGTGTAGGACCAACGTAGGAGCCGCCGGCGGCCGGGGCCGCTAGCGTGGGCGCGTGGCTGGCTTTGACTCCCTTGTGAGCACCCCCACCGAGCGCGGGGCACTGGAGCGGCTGCGCGCCGCCACCGGCGGACCCGATGGTCCGGTGGAGCGCCATTGCCTGCGCTGCCGGCACATCGCGGTGCGGATCGCCGCGCACCGGCGCTGGGTGATCGACGGCGAGGTTCTCACCGTGGCGGCGCTCTTGCACGACATCGGCCTCTACGCCGACTTCGCCACCGACGATGCTTACACCGCCGACGGCGCCACCGCCGCGCGGGAGCTGGCGGGGCCGGCGGGCTGGAGCCCCGAGCGGATGCAGCTCTGCGCAGATGCGATCGACCGCCATCACGACCTCCGCCGCCAGCTGGCGTGCGGGGCGAGGTGGAGGCTCTGCGGCTCGCCGATCTGGTCGATGTGTCCGGCGGACGCCTGCGCTTCGGGGTGCAGCGTGACTGGCTGGCGCAGTTGTTCGCCAGCGAGCCCCGCCGCGGGCTGTACCGCGAGATCGGCGCGCAGCTGCGCCGGGCGCTGCGCGAGCGTCCGCTCACCCTGCCGAAGATCTTCCTGCGACCGTAGTAGCTCAGGGAGCGCCCGTAGAGGCAGCTCAACAAGCGCCCCTTGGCGCAGTTCCGCCAGCGCCCCAGAAGCTGCATCAAGCTGGCCGGCCAGCCAGTAGCACGGCGTTGCTCAGTCGCCGGCCGAGGGAGGGCTTCGTTGTCACGCATCAAGAGCGATCTGGAGGACGTCCTCGTCAGCGAGCGGGAGGCGTGGCTTGACGGTCCTCCGCACGAGCTGTTCGGGCGCCTGCGGTCGGAGTGCCCCGTGCACTGGACCTCCGGGATCAGCGAGTATCCGAGCGAGGCGGGCTATTGGTCGGTCACGCGGGCGCAGGACATCCAGACCGTCAGCCGGGATTGGCGCACCTACAGCTCCGAGCTCGGAGGGGTGACGGCGGTCACCGACGTGTTCCCGATCGAACTGATGCGCGCGATGTTCATCGGCATGGACCCGCCCAAGCACGACCGCTTGAAGATGCTCTTCCAGGCCGGCTTTACCCCCCGGCGGATCGCCGCCCACAGGACGAGATCCGCGCGATCGCCGTACAGGTGCTGGACCGCCTCCGGGATCGCAAGAGCTGCGACCTCGTCGCCGATGTCGCCCAGCCGGTCGTCTCCCGCGTGATCGGCAGCTTCATGGGCATCCCGCCCGAGGACGACGGCGCCTGGGCGGCGCTGATGACTTCCACCCTCGGCGCCGGCGACCCGGACCTCAACCCGGAGGGGATCCCGAGCATCCTGGCCAAGGAGCTTCCCGAGATCTTCGCCCGCTGCCAGCGAATGATCGCCGAGCGCCGGGAGAACCCCACCGACGACCTCACCAGCGTGCTGGTGCACGCCGAGGTCGACGGGCAGCGGCTCGAGGAGCACGAGATCGTGATGGGCTTCTTCCTGCTCGTCGCCGCCGGCAACGACAGCACCAAGGCCACGTACTGCAGCGGCATGCGGGCGCTGATCGAGCATCCCGATCAGCGGCAGACCCTGCTGGAGGACCCCTCACTGATCCCAGCGCGGTCGAGGAATCGCTGCGGATGTTTCCCGCCTTTGCCCACTTCCGCCGCACCGCCACCTGCGACAACCGAGCTGGCGGGCCAGCCGATCCGTTGCGGGGAGAAGGTGGTGATGTGGTACGTGTCCTCGGGGCAGGACGAGACCCGGTTCGAGGATCCCCAGCGCTTCGACGTGCGCCGTGAACCCGAGCACCAGGCCTTCGGCGCCGGCGGAAGGCACTTCTGCCTCGGGTCGGCGCTGGCGCGGCTGGAGCTGAGGATCATGTTCGAGGAGACGCTGCCCCGGTATCCGCAGATGGAGCTCGACGGAAAGCCGGTGATGGTGGAGTCAGCCTTCATCAACCAGCTAAAGACGCTGCCGGTGCGCCTGTCGCCATAGCGGCGGCGGGCGGGGGCGGGGGCTGTCTCCGTCCCGGGGGCGGAGGGGATAGAACCCCCGGACGTGCTGCTCGTCGTGCTCACGGTGCTAGTCGCGGGGGCCGCCGGCGTCGCCGCCGAGCGGCGACTGAGCACGGCCGGGAGAGCGGCGCGTCGCGTACTGGCACTGATGCTCTACGTGCTGGTGCCGTTCGTGTCGTTTGTCAACATCGCGCACCTGCACATAACCGTGGCCGGCGGGACGGGACTGGTGCTCGCCGGCGCGGCGACCGGCCTGGCCGGGGTGGGGGCTTGGCTCGCCGGCCGTGCGCTGCGCCTGCCCCGGCCCCAGGCCGGGGCGCTCATCTGCTGCGCGATCCTCGTCAACACCGGCTATCTCGGCTATCCGATGACGGTGACGCTGCTCGGCTCGCGGCAGCTCGGCTCGGCCATCGTCTACGACCAGCTCGTCGGTGGCCCGATGTTGTTCCTGGTCGGTTTCGGGGTGGGAGCCGCGTTCGGAACGCGGGCGGGGGAGGGCCTGCGCGCCCGCGGACGGGCGTTCCTGTCCCGCAACCCACCGCTCCTGGCGGTACTGGCGGGGCTGCTGGCTCCTGCGTCGCTGGCACCGGCGGGCCTGGTGAGCATCTCCCACGTGGTCGTCGGGGCGCTGCTGCCGCTGGGCTTCTTCGTCGTCGGGGTCAACGTCTCCGCCGAGCGGCGGGAGGACTCGGCGCCGCTGCTGGAGAGGCCCGACCGCGCGGTCCTGGCGGCGGTGGCGCTGCGCCTGCTGGTGGCGCCGCTGGTGCTGGTGGCGGTGTCGGCCACGGTGGTGCGCCTCCCCAGTGCCTACCTGCTCCAGGCGGCGATGCCGACGGCGATCAACTCGCTGCTGGTCGGCCACGCCTACGGGCTGCACCAGCGGATGATCGCGACCGCGATCGTCTGGAGCACCCTGGTCACGCTGCTGCTGGGCCTGGTGATCGCGGCGGTCTAGTGTCCTGACTCATGAATTGGATGGCAGTCGAGTGGCCCGGGCGGCGCCGCGCACCGTGGCCCCAGCGGAACTTTTCTGTTTGCGTTCGTTCTGAATGGTCAGTGCTGGTGCTTTGCGGGTCGATGGGGTACGGATGCGGTGGGGCGCAGCGCGCCTGGCTGGTTGACGCGTGTTTGCTGCGTGGCGCTGCGAGGCTGCGTGGTAGTTCGAGTTGATGACCGGGTCCTGGTCGAAGCGGCTCGTGCCGGCGACGTCGACGCCTTTGAGGTCTTGGTGCGTCGCCATGAGGCTCCCGTGTATCGCGTGGCGCTGCGGATGCTCGGATCTGACGCCGATGCCCAGGACGCGGCGCAGGACGCGTTTGTGCAGGCTTGGCGTGGGCTCGAGGGGTTCCGTGGCGGGAGCAGCGTCTCAACGTGGCTGTATCGGATTGTGACCAATCGCTGCTTGAACATGATCGCCAGCCGACGCCCGACCGCGGCCATCGACTCCGACCTACCGTCACGCCTGGGCGACCCGCCCGAGGTGGTCGAGTCACGCGAGCGTTTCTCGGCGGTCCTCAGGGCGGTGTCGGCGCTCCCGGTCGACCAGCGCGCGGCGCTCGTGCTGCGTGACTTCGAGGGGTTGTCCTACGAGGAGATCGCGCACGTCCTCGAAGTCAGCGTTGGGGCGGTCAAGGGACGTATCCATCGCGCTCGACTGAGCGTGCTCACCCAGGGCTATAGATGGTGATCGGGGAGACGCAGCCGCGCCTGCCCTGCGGCGTTGCGCTGGATGCGCTTATCGATCAGGTCGTCGGGCGCGAGCAGCCGCGCGACTCGCCGCACCAGTCTGTATGTGCTCATTGCCGGTCGGCGTTGAAAGCCCTGGGCGAAGCGTGGGGCGAGTTGCAAGCGTTCGCCGGCGAGCCGGTCGCGGTGCCGAAGGGGCTGAGTGAGCAGATCATGGTCCGGATCAAGTTGCTGATCTCGCGGACGTCCGAGTCGGTCGTGCTCAGCGGCCCGCGTGGTGAGACGCTGATCGCCGAGCGGGTCGTAGGCCAGATCGCTCGTCGCGCTGCCCTATCGGTTCCAGGCGTCGTCCTCGCCACCGCGCTCAGGGTCACGGCCGAGCCAGGCGCCGCCGCTGACTCGGATGACACGGGCAGGGCGCGCCTCAGCCTGCGGTTGGCGATTATCTTTGGTCCCCCGGTTGATGCCCTCGCCGCCGCCGTACGCGCCCGCGTCAGCGAGCACGTACGCGATCAGACCGGGGTGAGCGTGTCCGCCGTCGACATCGCGGTGGAGGATGTCATCCCGGTCTCCTGATGTCGGCGCGCAGAACTTCCGTCGCCAGTGCCTGTCCAAATGAGTAGACCTCGCGCCGCTCGCAACCTCTTGACCGTAGGTTCAGGCGCCGGTTTCGAACTGCCAACCCCCCAACAAGAAGGAGCCAGTCGATGACTGACAAGAACGTAGACGAGGGCAAGGGCCGCATCAAGGAAGCTACTGGCAGCCTCACCGGAGATGACTCGATGAAGAACGAGGGCAAAGCCGATCAGGCCAAGTCCAGCGTCAAAGACACCGTGGACAAGGCGGCCGATAAGGCCAAGGACGTCCTGGACCGCGACAAGTAGTCCCCCGGTCGGATCGATCCTGCCGGCCGGCACCCACTGGTGCTGGCCGGCAGGCGTCGCCGCCCGGTTCCACTTTCCGGCCCTGGGCCCAGCGTTTGGCGAGGCGCACCTAGACCGAGCCGGGTCCGCGCCACTCGCTCCACGGGGAGCGCTGCAGCGCGATCTGCTCGTCGGCGCGGATCACGTGCATCACGGCGTTGATCAGCGCCAGGTGAGTGAAGGCCTGGGGGAAGTTGCCCAAGTGGCGACCGGTCCGTGGATCGATCTCCTCGGCGTAGAGCCCCAGCGAGCTGGCGTAGCCGAGGATCTTCTCGCACAGGGTGCGCGCCTTTTCCAGCTCGTCGATCTCGCACAGCGCGGAGACCAGCCAGAACGAGCAGATCAGGAAGCTGCCCTCCGTGCCGGGCATCCCGTCGTCGGTCTCATCGGTGCGGTAGCGCAGCACCAGTCCGTTCTCGGTCAGCTCGTCGCTGATGGCCAGCACGGTGTTGCGGATGCGCTCGTCGTCAGGGGGCAGGAAGCGCAGCAGAGGCGCCAGCAGGAGGGCGGCGTCGAGCGCCGCGGTGTCGTAGTGCTGGACGAACACCCCGCGGTCGTCGACGGCGTTCTCGCACACGTCGGCGTGGATCTCGTCCGCTGCGGAGCGCCAGCGCTCCATGTACTCCCAGTCCTCGCGCAACTCGGCCAGGCGCGCACCGCGGTCACAGGCGGCCCAGCAGAAGATCTTGGAGGAGGTGAAGTGCTTGGGCTCGCCGCGCACCTCCCAGATGCCACGGTCGGGCTGGCGCCAGTTCTTGATCGCCATCCCCACCTGGCGCTTGAGGATCGGCCACACCCGTTCGTCGAGCGTGTCCCGCGAGCGGGTGTGCAGGTAGACGGAGTCCAGCAGCGCGCCCCAGACATCGTGCTGCTGCTGCTTGTAGGCATCGTTGCCGATCCGCACAGGGCGGGCCCCCTCGTAACCGGCGAGATGGTCCAGGAGCTGTTCGTCGAGCTCGCGCTCCCCGCCGACTCCGTACATCACCTGGAGGTCGTCCTCGCCGCCGGCTACGTCGGCGATGAAGTAGAAGAAGTCGTTGGCCTCCCAGTCGAAGCCCAGCGTGTAGAGGGCCCACAGCATGAAGGTCGAGTCACGGATCCAGCTATAGCGGTAGTCCCAGTTGCGCTCCCCCTGCGGGCTCTCGGGCAGGGAGGTGGTGGCGGCGGCGACCAGGGCGCCGGTGGGGGCGTAGGTGAGGCCCTTGAGGGTTAGCGCGCTGCGCTGGAGGAACTGGCGCCAGGGATGGTCGGGGAAGTTGCCGCGATCGAGCCAGTGCTGCCAGTGGTGCGCGGTCCAGACCTGGCGCCGGTAGGCCTCCTCCAGGTCGCGGGGCGGCTCGTGCTCTGACCACGACAGGGCGCAGAAGATCTGCTCGCCCTCCTTCATCCGGTGACGCGCCGTCGCCCGGCCCCCCTCGAAGCCGATCCGCAGGTCGGTGTTGAGCCGCAGCATCACGTCCGAGCCCTCGCAGCTGGCGATACCCTCGTGGTAGCTGGAGTTGGCGTACTCCCACGTCGCCCGCTGGCGCCCGTAGTCGAAGGCCGGCTCGCACTCCAGCATGATCTCCACCTCGCCGTTGACGCAGCGGGCGGTGCGCAGCAGCACGTGGTCGGCGTCGTAGTCGGTGGGGGCGCGGCGATGGGTGTGGGAGCGATCCCGCTCGTGGTGCCAGTTGCCGATCAGCAGCACATCGCGGACGACCACCCAGCCGGCGCCGGTGGCCCAGCTGGTCTCCAGGACCATCGTCCCCGGCAGGTACCGGCGGGAGGCGGGCACGGCCACGCCGGAGGGGCCGAGGCGGAACGACCCGGCGTCGCGGTCGAGCATCGAGCCGAACACGCTGGGCGAGTCGACCCGCGGCAGGCACAGCCACTCGACGTTGCCGCCGGGGGCGACCAGCGCCACCGTCTCACAGTCCGAGAGGAAGCCGTAGTCGGCGATCGGCGGAAAGGGGCTGCCTCCCAGGGCGACGTCGGGCGCCAGCTGGCGTGCCGGCGCGCTCGCCGGCCGATCCGACGCGGTGAGGGTCTTCTTGCCGTCACCATCGCGATCTGAGCCGGCCATGGCCGGATCGTGCCAGGTTTGCCGGCGGATCGCCAGGCTGAGAGGGATGTGCCGCTACCGTACTCAGTGCCGCCCGGGGGGGGCCGCTCGCCGCAGCGACACCACCAGCAGGAGTACGACCGCGACGGGCATCACCCACCAGGCGCTGAGGTCGGCTCCCGCCACCGCAGCGGTGATCCCGAGCCCGACAACCACTCCGAGGGCGCTGAGCGGGTCGTCGCCGACCACGAACTCCCATACGGCCCGCGCGACGGCGACGAGGCGGCTCATGCGGGGCCACCGACCAGCGCCGTCCGTCCCTCCCGCCGCAGCCACCGCACCAGCACCAGGGCGGCCACCAGCACGGCCGGCACGATTACCAGCAGCGCGGCGTCACCGCCCGGCCACGTCGCGCCGGCGCCCTCCGCACCCCAGAACATCCCAAACGACGTCAGCATCACCCCCACCGAGAGCTTCATTGCGTTCTCGGGCACGCGCGCCAGCGGTCGGTGCGCCGCCAGGCCGGCCCCCACGACGAGCGCGATCGCCACGCCGGCGGCGGCGGCGGCCAGACCCACGCGGTGCTGGTTGGCCCCGAAGGTCAGCACGATGAACGCGACCTCCAGGCCCTCCAGCAGCACACCCTTAAAGGCGACGGCAAAGGCATAGCCGTCGAATCCCGGCTGGTCGAGGCCGCCCGCGGCGCGGGCCGCCTCGGTCTCCTTCGCAAACGCTCCCTCCTCGTCGTGGAGCGCCTTCAGCCCGGCCGCGCGCAGCACCGCCTTGCGCAGCCACTGCAGTCCGAAGACCAGCAGCACCCCGCCGACGCCGACGCGTAGGACCCCCAGCGGCAGCGAGGTCAGCGCCGGTCCCAGCGCTGCGACGATGACCGCCAGCGCCAGTACTGCCGCCCCCACCCCCCAGAGGGCCGAGGACCAGCTGCGGGTGGTGCCCACGGCCAGCACGATCGTCAGCGCCTCCACCGCCTCGACGGCGCAGGCCAGCAGGACCGACAGGGCCAGGCTCAGCTCTGTTGCGCTCACGCCGGAGAGTATGCAGTGCCGCCGTCCGCGTCCGCCATCGAGGGGGCGATCAGGGCGGGCTCTACGCGGCGCTGGTCGACCGGGGGGTCATCGTGGAGCCGGTGGAGGGCTGAGCCGCAGCGCGGGCCGAGGCTCCCTCGATCTGGAGGTGGGGGAGCAGCCGGTCCAAAAAGGCGGGCAGACGCCAGTTGGCCTCGCCGAGCATCAGCATCAGCGCCGGCACCAGCACCGAGCGCACGATCAGCGCGTCGAGCAGGACGGCCGTTGCCAGGCCGACGCCGAAGAGCTCGATCACGCGCTCCCCTCCGAGCACGAAGGCGCCGAACACGAGCACCATGATCGCCGCCGCAGCGGTGATCGTGCGACCCGTCGCCGCCAGGCCGTGGGCGACTGCCTGCCGGTGGTTGCCGCGCCGGTGCCACTCCTCGTAGACGCGGCTGATGAGGAACACCTCGTAGTCCATCGAGAGTCCGAACAGGATCGGGAACATCAGCACCGGCAGGAAGGCCTCAATCGGGCCGGTCTTGTCGATGCCCAGCAGCGAGGCTCCCCAGCCGTGCTGGAAGACGGCGGTGACGACACCGAGCGCCGCGGCCACCGAGAGCATGTTCATCACGGCCGCGGTCAGGGGGATGACCACGCTGCGGAACACCGCCATCAGCAGCAGGAAGCTGAGCAGCACCACGACCCCGATGAACAGCGGGAGCTTGCGCGAGAGCACGTGGCTGAAGTCGTCGAAGATGGCGGTGTTGCCGGCCACCAGCACCTTCACACCGCTGCCGCGACCGGCCGCCGGGATCACCTGATCCCGCATGCGGTGGAGCAGATCGGCGGTGGAGGCGTCCTGCGGGGACCCCCGGGGATAGACATTCGCCAGCGCCACCCCGGCGCCGTGAGTTCCCACCAGGTGCGGCCGGGTCACCGCGACCACCCCCGGTGCTCGGGCCACTGCCTGCTCCACGCGGGCGAAGGCCGCGGTCTGGGCGGGGGAGCTGACCTGGGCGACGAGCTGCAGCGGCCCGTTGTATCCAGGGCCGAAGCCCTTGGCCAGCAAGTCATAGGCCTTGCGCGTGGTGCTGTCGGCGGGATCGCTGCCGGCGTCCGAGGAGCCCAGCCGCATGCCGGTGAACGGGATCGCGATCACGATCATCACCGCCGCCGCGACGAGGGCGAAGGCCGCCGGTCGCCGCTGCATGATCGTCGTCCAGCGGGTCCAGAGCGGCGACTCGTCGCCGGCGGCCAGCCGCCCCTCGCGCACCGCGCTCCGCTCGCGCCGGCGCAGCACCAGCCGCCCGAACAGCGCCAGCAGCGCGGGCAGGAGCGTCAGCGCCGCGATCACGGTGAAGGCCACCGTCACGGTGGCGGCCACGGCCACGCCGTACAGGAAGCTCACCCCCAGGGCGAACATCCCCAGCATCGCGATACCCACGATCATCCCGGCGAACAGCACCGCCCGGCCGGAGGTGTCGATCGACTCGATCGTGGCCGCCTCGCGGCTCAGGCCGCGCAGCACCCCCTGGCGGTAGCGGGTGACGATGAAGAGCGCGTAGTCCACTCCCACTCCCAGGCCGATCAGCACCGCCAGCTGATTGGAGAACGAGGCCATGTCGATCACGTGCGAGAGGAGGCCGACGACCGCGATGCCGGTGCCCAGGGAGACTCCCGCCGTCAGCAGCGGCAGCAGCATCGCCAACGCCGACCCGAACACCACGAACAGCACGATCGCCGCGGCCAGGAAGCCGAACACGAGGCTGCTGGAGTCGCTGCGAGAACGCCCGGCGTTGGCCAGCTGTCCCTCCATCTCGTACTGCGCCCCGCCGCTCGAGGCTGAGGTGACCATGGCCACGAACGCCTTGGCCTTGGTGTCGTGGATCTTGTTGGCCGCGACGTCGAAGGTCAGGTTGGCGAAGGCAACCTGACCCGAGGGCGCGATCTGCCGGGCACCGCCGGCCTGAAAGGGCGACTGCACCGCGCTGACGTGGGGCTGACGGGCGAGGGCGGCCAGCAGCGTCTGCGTGCGGGCGCGGAGGGGCGGATCGCTCACCCGCCCCCGGCTCACCCCCACGACGACCTGCTCCGTGTCGCCTGAGACCCGGGGGGCGGCGCGCTGGAGCAGCCTGACGGCGTCGAAGCTCTCGGTGTGGGGAAGCTTGAAGCTGTCGGTGTAGGCGCTGCCCACGTCCGACTCGATCACGTTGACGGCGGCCACCGCCACCACCCAGACGGCCACCACCACGATCCGGTGGCGGTAGCACCAGCTCGCTATCGACGTCATCGGGCCCACCGTAGCGAGTCGTGACTCTGGCTCGGCCCTCGCCGCCGCCCCGCCGCCGAGCCTTCACCAGGAGGTCATCACTTGGACACATCCTGGTAACGGAGCGGGCGCGTGAGCGGCCGACACTGGTGCCGGTGGCCGCCAGCCACTTGATCTGACCATCTCCAGAACGGAGCATCGATGCGCACTCGCCTCTTGGGCGGACTCGCTGCGGTTGCTGCCGTGGGGGCGACCGCGCTCGTCCCCGTGGCCCATGCGCAGACCACGACCCCGATCCAGCACCTCGTCGTGATCTTCCAGGAGAACGTCTCCTTCGATCACTACTTCGGCACCTATCCCCAGGCCACCAACCCGGCGGGGGAGCCGAGCTTCTCGCCCGCCGCCGGCACGCCGGCCGTCGACGGGCTCACCCCCAGCCTGCTGAGCGCCAATCCCAACTCGGCCAACCCCTTCCGTCTGGGCCGCTCGCAGGCCCTGACCTGCGACCAGAACCACGACTACACCGCCGAGCAGAAGGCCTTCGACGGGGGCAAGATGGACAAGTTCGTCCAGAACACCAACAGCCCGGCCTGCAGCGCACCGAACTACTCCAACCCGAACCTGGTGATGGGCTACTACGACGGCAACACCGTCACCGGCCTGTGGAACCTCGCCCAGCACTTCGCGATGAGCGACAACTCCTTCGGGACCACGTACGGGCCCTCCACGCCGGGCGCGCTGAACCTGATCGCCGGCCAGACCCACGGGGTCACGGCGACTTCGGGATCCACCACGGGCGCGGTTGCGGGTGGTAGCGTGATCGGCGATCCCGACCCGCTCGGCGACGACTGCTCGGGCTCCTCGCAGGTGCAGCTCTCCGGCCCCAACGTCGGCGACCTGCTCAACCAGCAGCACGTCAGCTGGGGCTGGTTTGAGGGCGGCTTCCGGCCCACGTCGGTGGAGAACACAGGCAAGGCCACGTGTGGCGCCTTCCATTACAACAGCGGTGGCGTCAAGCAGGGCGACTACTCGGCTCACCACGAGCCGTTCCAGTACTACGCCTCCACCGCCAACCCCCACCATCTGCCCCCGAGCGCACCGGGCATGATCGGGCAGAGCGATCAGGCCAACCACCAATACGACCTGACGGACTTCTCGAGCGCGCTGCAGAGTCACAACCTCCCTGCGGTCTCCTTCTTGAAGGCGTCCAGGTACCAGGACGGTCACCCAGGCAACTCCGACCCGCTCGACGAGCAGACCTTCCTGGCGGACACGCTCAATCAGCTGGAGGCCTCGCCGGAGTGGGCGCACACCGCGGTGGTGATCGCCTACGACGACTCCGACGGCTGGTATGACCACGCCTTCCAGGCGCCGGTCAATCCGTCGATGGACTCGGCCACCGATGCCCTCAATGGCCCCGGTGTCTGCGGAACGAGCGGGTCGCCGCTGGGCGGCTTCCAGGATCGCTGCGGTTACGGCCCGCGCCTGCCGCTGCTGGTGGTCTCCCCGTATGCCAGGACCAACTACGTCGACCACACCCTCACCGACCAGTCCTCGATCCTGAAGTTCATCGAGGGCAACTGGGGCACCGGCCAGATCGATCCGACCGGACACACCTCGTTTGACTCCATCGCGGGATCGTTGGGCAACATGTTCGACTTCACCTCGGGCACCCGAGCCCAGCCGGTGAACCTCGACGATCAGACCGGGCAGGTCATCCCCGGCGTCACCGGTCCCGCGGGACCGGTCGGACCCACAGGCCTCCGAGGGTCGGCCGGGCCGCGGGGACCGCGCGGTGCCGGGCGGCTCACCTGCCGCGTCCGGGTCACCAGGCGGCGGATTCGCGTCACCTGCGTGGACAGCACGGGGCGCAAGCGCTCCGGCCGTGTCAGGGTGCAGATCGTCCGAGCCGGCAGGGTTCTCGCCTCCGGCAGCGGCAGGTTGCACCGCGGCCGCGCGCAGCTCGTGCTGCGCACCCGGCGGCCACTGCGGGCGGGCGTGTTGACGCTCGTGGCCTCAGACGCCACCGGCACCGCGACGCAGGCCGTAACGCTCGGGCGTTCCTGAGCGCCGGCTAGAGCACGGCCTGCGGGGCTCCGGTGCGTAACGCGCCGGAGCCCCGCCGTCGTCTCCCCCCGGTCGCGTCCCGGTGAGGCAGTATTGGCGGCGCCGTGAGCGCATCGCCCGCCAGCCGTTCCACCCGCCGCAGCGCCGGCATCCTTCTGCACCGGATCAGCGGCGGCGGGCTGCAGGTGCTGCTCGTGCATCCGGGCGGCCCGGCCTGGGCGCGCCGGGACGCGGGAGCGTGGTCGATTCCCAAGGGGGAGTACGAGCCCGAGGAGGATCCGCTGGCAGCCGCCCGCCGTGAATTCGCCGAGGAGCTCGGCTCCGCCGCGCCGGCGGGCCCGGTGGAGGACCTCGGCGAGGTTCGCCAGCGCGCCGGCAAGCTGGTGCGCGCCTTTGCGCTGTCCGGGGACTTGGACGTCAACACGATCACGAGCAACACGTGCCTGTTGCAGTGGCCACCGCGCTCGGGGCGCACGATCGAGTTTCCGGAGGTTGACCGCGCCGAGTGGTTCACCCTGGCCGAGGCAGGAGAGAAAATCAACCGGGCGCAGGCGGAGCTGCTGGAGCGCCTGCAGGAGCGGCTGGCGTGAGCGACTCCGAAAGGGTCAGCCCCACCGCACACTACACGGGCTACGTGTGGGCGCGCCACGGGCTCTCGCACCCCGAGCTCTCCACGGCTGAGGGGCGGGCGCTCTACGAGGCGCTCCGCCCCGCGATGCTCGCCAGCCGAGCGCTACGGCGAGCGGATCACCTACATCGAAGCCGACCTTCCGGGCATGGCGGAGCGCAAGCGCGAGGCGCTGGGACGGATGGGCTCGCTCGACGCCCACCATCGCGTCGAGGTGCTCGACGCTCTGCGCGACGGGGGGGCCACAGAGCCTGGCGGAGCTGGCTGGAGGGCTAGCCCGGCGGGAGGGGTTGGCGATCATCACGGAGGGACTGCTCGGCTACCTGCCCGGCGATCAGGTGGACGGCCTGTGGCGACGGTTCGCCGCCACGCTGGCCGGCTTCCAGGCCGGGTTCTACCTCTCCGACTTGCACGTCGGCGCTGTCAGACCCTCCAGGTTCGCGCCTTCCGGGTGGTGCTCTCGGCCTTTGTGCGAGGGCAGGTCCATCTGCACTGGGACACGGCGGCGGAGGCGCCGCGAGGCGCTGCTGGCCGCCGGCTTCCGCGCCGCCGAGCTGCACCGGGCGGCGGCGCTGGCGCCCGAGACCCGAGGACCGGGCGCGGGCATGGCGCATATAATTGAGGCATCAACGGCCTGATCAAGACCACGCTGTTCGGCGATCCTGCCTGTCCCTGGGGCTATTCGGCGCGACCGCCGTTGCGCGTTCTGGAGTGGCGCTACGGCGAGCAGCTGGACTGGCGACTGGTGCTGATCGGGCTCACCGAGCACGCAGGGCAGTACGAGGAGCGGGGCTACACGCCGCTGCACATGGCCCGCGGCCAGCTCTCCTTCCGGCGCTACGGCATGCCCTTCGCCCCGTTGCCCAAGGCCCGGGTGAGCGGGACGGGACAGGCCTGCCGCGCGGTGGTGGCGGTACGCCAGCTGGCCCCGGGCCGTGAGTGGGCGGCCTTCGAGGCGCTGCAGCTGGCCAACTTCACCACACCGCTGCTGCTCGACGACGACGCCGGCCTTCAGGCAGTCCTGCAATCGGTGCCGGGCGTCGATGCCGCGGCCGTGCTCGCTGCCCTCGACGGTTCCGAGGTGACCGAGTCCTACGAGCAGGATCGGGCCGAGTCCCGCACCGCGGCGGGATCCCCGGCCGAGCTGCAGGGCAAGACAGCCGCCAGCGACGGACCCGTCCGCTTCACCGCGCCCTCGGTCGTCTTCGAGCGCGATGGCGCCGAGCTGATCGCCGGCGGCTTTCAGCCGGTGGAGGCCTACGACGTCCTCGTCGCCAATCTGGATCCGCGATTGACACGGCGAGAGCCTCCCGAGGATCCGGTGCCGCTGCTGGAGCACTTCCCGGCCGGCCTCACCACTCAGGAGGTGGCGGCGCTGCTGGCGCAGGGAAACGACGCGCCCGATCGTGACGGGGCCGAGCGGGCACTGATCAGGCTCGCCGCCGAGGCCCGCGCGGAGCGCCTACCGGCCGGTGACGACGCGCTGTGGCTTGCGCGTAGGACCGCCGGCGGTCCCGTCTAGGCGCCGAGGAGTCAGCGGCCGAACCAGGGCGTGGTGGCCAGCTCGCGTGCCACCGCGTCGCTCACGTTCAGGGCGGCGGTGACGGTGCGGAGGTCGACGTTCTCCGGAGTGTCGGACATCTTGTGGTAGTTGGACAGCGACTTGTAGCGGTCCACGGAGGTGATCGTGGCCGTCGGATAGCCGGCTCGGCTGGGGATCACCGCGTCGGTGGGGTTGCGGGAGCGCATGCCCCGGCGGATCGGCGTGCCGGCACGGTTGGCCGCGCGGACGATCAGGTCCCGGAAGCTGCGGTCGCAGTAGTCCTCCATCACCAACGACCCTTCGCCCTCCAGGAGGATCAGCCGGGGCGAGCCCACCGTCTCCAGGTTCAGGAACCAGGTCCGCTCCCGGTCAAGCAGGGGAAAGTGCCGCGCGGCGAAGCCGTAGATGCCGCCCTGGATGACCTCCTCGGCGCCGCAGGAGACCAGCAGCACGCGCAGGTCGTCGATCGGCTCCTGACGCAGGCGCTCGGCCAGCGCCACCAGCACCGCCACCGCGGTCAGGTTGTCGTTGGCGCCCGGGCACACCGGCCGCCGGGCGATATCCGCGAACACGGCGGTGCCGATGAGCGAGGCCAGCATCCCGCCAGCGGCCATGCGGCGGCTGCCGCGTGCCGCCCCCGCCGTGACCAGCCCCGGGCCGCCCAGCAGCGCCCACCACAGCGGCAGCGAGGTGTCGATGCGCTCGAGCAGCCCCGGAAAGCGGTCCCCGACCCACACCTGGGCCCGGTCGTCGAAGATCAGCCCCGTCTGCGCGGCGTCGTGATGGGCCAGCACCACCAGCGTGCGGTCCGACGCGGCCTCGCCGGCGGTGGCGACCACGTTCCAGGTGGGGCGGCTCGAGGAGGTCGCGCGGCGAAACAGCCGCGGCCCGTTGGACACGTCGTCGGCGATCGCCGCCGCCGCCAGCGCGGCCGCGGCGCCGCCGAGCCTGCGCGTACGTTCGCCCAGGGCGGCCGCCCCGGCGACCACGCCCACAGCCGCCAGCCTGCCGAGCACCGAGGCGTAGCCGTCCAGGAACTGCTCCTTTTCCACGTGCGCCTCGCAGCCGGCCGCCTGCAGCCGCTCGGCGATCCAGCCAGCGGCGCGCTGCTCCCCTTCAGAGCCTGCCGGTCGCTCAATCGCCGCCAGGGTCTCAATCACCTCATACAGTGCGTCCGGAATGGGCGATCGGTCCGGAGGCTGGGGTGCGGGGGCGGCGGGCAAGGGGCCGATGGTATCCACGACCGACGCAGGGCGCGCGGCAGGGAATCACGATCGCGTGCGCAAACGGGAGGGGCGATGTCACGCGCCCTGGCCTGATCTGCACGCTGCTAGCCGGCGGGGTGGTGGCGCTCCAGCCTCCGGCCAATGCCACGCTGGCCGAGCACGTCGGCGACCTGGGAGCGGCCTTTCTCAGCGCCGTGACCACCGTGTCGTCCTGGCGCTGCTGTTGGTGCTGGCCGGCCACCCGGGGCGGCTGTCGGGGCTCGGCACGTTAAGCCCGCCTACGCGCTCGGTGGCCACGCCGGCGCCGGCATCGTCGCCGTGGCGCTGATCGCCGGAACGGTGCTGGTCACGCGCGGCTGACATTTACGACTTCACGCCAGGAAGGTGCGGATGTCCTCCAGTGGCGCTCGCGGCGGAGGCTCCCGGTCCTGTCGTGGCCAACCGAGGTGCACCAGCGCCACGAAGCGCTCCTGTGCCGGCACCCCCAGCGCCGCCAGGCCCTCGGGCGTGTGGCGCACCTCCGGCGTGCGCCAGTAGCCCGCCAGGCCGCGGTCGTGGGCGGCCAGCAACACCGCGTAGGTGGCACAGGCGCTGGCCAGCAGGTCCTCCTCGTCCAGTGCCGGATCCTCGTCCCGCACCGAGCTCACGACCACCAGCGTCGGCGCCCGGTCGAGCTTAGGTGCTGCCTCCGGCCCCGCGGCCTGCTTGAGCGCCGCGAGTGCCTGCGGGCCGAGAACCCGGAAGCGCCACGGGTTGGTGAGGTGATGGTTGGGCGCCCAGCGCCCAAGCTCCAGCAGCTCGTCGAGCAACGGGGCAGGAACCGGCTCGGGGGCGAAGACCTTATGGGTTCGCCGGGTCCGGATGGCGTGCTGGAGCTCCATCGCTCACGGCAACACTACTTACGAGCCGCCTACACTCGTTCGGTGCCTTCAAGTCGGGTCAACAAGGTGGTGGGGGTTGCGGCCCGGCGCCTGCCGGGACTGCGACGGCTGCCGGCGCTGCGACTGCTGGCCCTCGGCGAGGTGGCGCTGCTGGCCCATGACCATCTCGGTCGGCTGACGCGGGAGGAGCGCCGCCGCCTGCTGGAGCTGGTGCGGAACGGCCGGGGCCGGCGCCGCAACCTGACGCTGCGCGAGCGCGACGAGCTCAGCGAGCTGCTGGTCAAGGTCGGACCCCGGGAATTTGCCGCCCACGCGGCCCAGAAGCTCTCGCCCGTCCCGATTCCCGAGCCGGTGGTGCGGAGGTTCGCCCGGCGCCCTTGACCCTGGTGTGGAGGGCGCAGGGGCTAGGCGACGGGCGCCGGCGGCTCCTCCAGCACCACCCGCACCCCGCTCCGCGGCGCCAGCGTGATCCCGCGGAACTGCACCTCGTCGAGCTCGGGCTCCACGGCGCGCAGACGCGCCCGGGCCAGCACGCGCTCCACCACCACCCGCATCTCCATCAGCGCGAAGCTCGCGCCCAGGCAGCGCCGGGTCCCGCCGCCGAAGGGGATCCAGGTGTAGGTGTCGGGCGCGTCCTCGCCCAGGAAGCGCTCCGGGCGAAACGACTCGGCCGATGAGTAAAGGTCCTCGCGGCGGTGGAGCATCCGGATCGACGGGTTGATCTCTACTCCTGGCGGGATCTCCCAGCGGCCCAGGGTGAACGCAGCCTCACGCACGACCCGTCCCACCCCCGGGATCACCGGCCGCAGGCGCAGCGACTCCTTGACCACGGCGTCAACGTACTCCGGACCCAGGCGTCGCGCGCGCCGCAGCACCATCGGGGTGTGCAGCAGGAGGTCGAAAGTCCAGGCCAGGCCGGTGGCGGTCGTCTCGTGGCCCGCCAGCAGCAGGGTCACCAGCTCGTCGCGGATCTCGGTGTCGCTCAGGCGCTCGCCGTCCTCGTCCTGAGCCAGCAGCAGCGCCGAGAACACGTCCTCGCGCTTTGAGAGCTCGGGATCGGCGCGGCGGCGGGCGATCTCCGCGTACAGGAGCTCATCTACCGCTCGCCGGCTCTCCTCAAAGCGCGCCACCGTGGCCCCACCGCCACCCAGGCGCCCGAGCGTCAGCAGCAGCAGCAGGACGGGGGCGGGACACCGGCTCCACCATGGCGCGCAGCCGGCGCCGCAGCTCCTCCTCCTGTGGACCCGCCTCGTAGCCGAATACGGCGCGCACGATCACCGCCAGGGTCAGCGACTGCATGCTGGCCAGCAGCGGGAACGGCTCGCCGATCGGCCAGCGCTCGATCTCCACGTCGGCGGCCTGAAGCATCGCCTCGGCGTAGCTCTGCATCCGGCGGCCATGGAACGGCGGCAGCAGCAGGCGGCGGTGACGCAGGTGCTCCTCAACGTCGAGCAGCAGCACCGAGCGCTCTCCCAGCACCGGGCCCAGCAGCGCGTTGGCTTCACCGGCGTGCAGGCGGCGCGGCGCACCCTGGAAGACCTGCTTGACCAGAGCCGGGTCGAAGACCATCACGAAGCGGCTGTCGAACAGGGTGCTGAAGGTCACCGCGTTGCCGTAGCGCCGCCGGCAGCTCTCCAGGAAGCGAGGCCCGGCGAACATGAACGCGGCCGTCTGCAATGCGCGTGGCAGCGACGGACCTGGAGGCAGCCGTCCGTCTATGCTGGCAGTCGCGCCCATCGTCCCAGAACGATCGTCGCACAACGCTAACTCCGGGCTTAGCCGCCCATTATCCGGCACGGCACGCTCTGCTGGGCCGGCGGCCCACGGGCGGGGCTCTCTTCACCTTGAGACAGGAACACCAGATGCGGGATAGCTTTCTGATCTTCGGCAGCCCCGTGATCGGCGAGGAGGAGATCGCCGAGGTGGTCGACTCGCTGCGCTCGGGCTGGATCGGCACCGGCCCCAAGGTGCAGCGCTTCGAGACCATGCTGGGCGACTACGTCTCGGCGCCGCACTGCCGCTGCCTGTCCTCGTGCACCGCAGCGCTGATCCTCGCCATGCGAGCGCTGGGCGTAGGTCCAGGGGACGAGGTGCTGGTGCCGGCGATGACCTTCGTGGCCTCGGCCAACGCCGTCGAGCACGCCGGGGCCACCCCGGTGCTGGTCGACTCCGAGCCCGGCACCGGGCTAATCGACCTGGAGGCGGCGCAGGCGGCGATCACCCCCGCCACGCGGGCGATCATGCCGGTGCACCTGGCCGGCCGTCCCGCCGACATGGATCGGCTGGCGGCGTTGCGCGACCGCCATGGGCTGCTGGTCATAGAGGACGCGGCCCACGCGCTCGGTGCGCAGTGGCATGGTCACCAGATCGGCTCGCTGGGCAACGTCACGGCGTTCTCGTTCTACGTGACCAAGAACATCACCACCAGCGAGGGCGGCGCCCTGGCCACCGACAGCGAGGCCGTCGCCGAGGAGGTCGAGCGTCTGGCCCTGCACGGCCTCAGCGTTGGCGCCTGGCAGCGCTTCTCCGACGCCGGCTTTCGCCACTACGAGGTCGTGGAGCCCGGCTTCAAGTACAACATGACCGACGTGCAGGCGGCGATGGGCCTGCACCAGCTGCCTCGCCTGGAGGGCTGGATAGAGCGCCGCGCCGAGCTGTGGGAGCGCTACGACCGGCTGCTGGCGGAGCTGCCGCTGATGACCCCGCCACCCTGCGCGCCGGACACCCGACACGCTCGCCACCTCTACCAGGTGCTCGTGCAGGACGATGCCGGAATCACCCGTGACGAGCTGCTCGACGCGCTTACCGCCCGCCGGATCGGCACCGGCGTCCATTACCGGGGGGTGCACCTGCACCCCTTCTACCGTGACAAGTACAGCCTCGCGCCCGAGTCCCTTCCCGTGGCCAGCGACATCTCCGCGCGCACGCTGAGCCTGCCGCTCAGCCCCAAGGTCACCGATACCGATCAGGACGACGTGGTGCAGGCACTATCCGAGCTCGTCGGGGGATCGCGGTGAGCGCCTCGGATGCTCCGGCGCTGCGCCTGGAGGGCGCCAGCGCGGCGGGCGACGGCGCCGGGGTGCGGGAGCGCCTGCGCGCGCTAACCCCCGCCTCCGCCGACGTGTGGGCCCTCGTGGGGCTGGTGGCGCTGGCCGCCGCGATCCGGATCGTCACGATCGACAACCAGAGCTTCTGGATGGACGAGTCGCTGACGGCCTACGAGGCGTCACTGCCCTTCGGCGCGATGCTTAACACCGTCGCCCACGTCGAGACGACGCCGCCGCTGTTCTTCGTGCTCACGTGGCTCTGGGCCAAGGTCTTCGGAACCAGCGAGGCGGCGCTGCGCTCCATCTCCACGATCGCCGGCATCACGCTCGTACCCCTCGCCTACCTGTCGGCGCGGGAGCTCTTCTCCCGTCGGGCGGGGGTGATCGCCGCGGCGCTCGTGGCACTGAACCCGTTCCTGGTCTGGTACTCCCAGGAGGCGCGCGCCTACATGCTGCTGGCCGCCCTGACCGCGGCGGGGTTCCTGTGGTTCGTGAGGTCGCTGGCGCTTCCCTCACGGCGGCGCCTGGGCTGGTGGGCGCTCTTCAGCGCGCTGGCGCTGACGACGCACTTCTTCGCCGGGTTCATCGTCGCCCCGGAGGCGGTGTGGCTGCTGTGGCGCCACCGCGACCGGCTGGTGGTGGCGGCGGTGGCGGCGACCGCGGTGGTGCAGCTGGCGATGCTGCCCTTCGTCGTCACCGACACCGGTCACGGCGCCGATTGGATCATCCACGTCTCCCGGGTGCACCGGGTCATCACCGCCGCGCTGGAGCTGGGGGTGAGCATCCTCAACCGGCGCGGCACCACGCTGGAGGCCATGGTCGGCTGGGTGCTGCTGCTGGGGATCGTCGCGGCGCTGCTGGTGCGCAGCGGCGACCGCCGCACGCGCGTGGGTGCGGTGGTGGCCGTCAGCGTGGCCGCCTTCGTGATCCTGGCCCCGATCGCGCTGGGCTTCCTCGGCCAGGATTACTTCCTCACGCGCAACGTGATCGCCGCGTTCGTGCCGATGGCGGTCGTGCTCGGCGGGGCCTTCGCGGCCCCCAGGGCCCGCGTGGTGGGGATCGTGGCGACGGTGGTGCTGATGGTCCTGTTCGCGTTCAGCGGCTACATCGTCCAGACGCGGGCTTACCTGGAGCGCCCGCAGTGGCGGAGCGTCGCCCAGACGCTGGGGGCCACGCCGGTGCCGCGGGCGGTGCTCGTGGCCGGTGGTAGCACCGCCAACCCGCTGAAGATCTACATGCCCGGCGTCAAATGGGTCCAGCCGCAGCGCCGCCACGTGAGGATCCAGGAGATCGACATCGTCGGCGCGTTCAAGCCGATGTCGCTGCAACCCTCCGGTCAGACCCTGTTCGGGGCGGCACCGCGGGTGGCCAAGGGGCGGCCGCTGCCGGTCGTCGAGGGCCCGCCTGGGACCAGGCTCGTCCTGAGGATGCGTGTGCACAACTGGGTCGTGGCCCGCTTCGTCCTTGAGCGTCCGCGGCGCCTGGACGTCCTCCAGCTGCTGTCGATGGCGCACCGGTACTTCAGCCACACTCCGATCTCGATGCTCGTGTTCATGCAAAGGCCGCGGCGCTGAGAATGGACTCCGGGCCGGACGGGGTCTTGCTCAGCGTGGTCGTCCCCGTGTACGGGTGCGCTGACTGCCTGATGGTGCTGCACGAGCGCCTGTCACGCAGCGTGGCGCAGATCAGCGAGCGCTACGAGCTCGTGTTCATCGACGACCGCAGCCAGGACGGGGGCTGGGAGGTGCTCCAGCGCCTCGCCCGCCGGGACCCCCGGGTGCGTGCCTTCCGTCTCAGCCGCAACTTCGGCCAGGACGCGGCCATCACGGCCGGCCTGGCCCAGTGCCGCGGGCAGTGGGCGGTGGTGATGGACTGCGACCTCCAGGAGGCGCCGGAGGACGTCCCGCGGCTGTGGGCCGCCGCCGCCGAGGGCTACGACGTCGTGCGCTCGGTGCGCAGCGGCTGGCGGCACTCACCGTTTCGGCGCTGGACCAGCCGCGCCTACCGCAAGCTGACCCTGGAGACCGACGTGCGGCCGGACTACAGCAACCTCAGCCTGCTCTCACGCCAGGTCATCGACGCCTTCCTGCGCCTGCGCGACCGCGACCGCGAGTTCATGATCGCCCTGGACTGGCTGGGCTTCGACTCCACCGAGATCGAGATCGAGCACCACGATCGCCATGCCGGAGAGAGCGGCTACACGCTGCAGAAGCTGATCCACGTCGCGCTCGACGGGATGTTCTTCCGCAGCACGGTCCTACTGCGGGTCGTGGTGCTGATCGGCTTCGTCGTGGCGCTGATCGGTGTCGTCGTGGCTGGCTTTGAGATCGTCGACTACTTCGCCGAGAAGGACCAGGCCGTGCCCGGCTACACCAGCCTGGCGGTGCTGCTGTTGCTGCTCGCCGGAGTGATGATCGCCAGCGTCGGTGTGGTCGGGCTGTACGTCGGGCGCATCTTTGAGCAGGTCAAGGATCGCCCGCTGTTCCTGATCGACGCCGAGGCCTCAGGCGGTGGCGAGGAACCGGCGTTGGAGCCGGCCCTCGAAGCGGCCCCCGGTCACGCCGGCACCGGGCCCCCGCCGGCCAGCACGTAGATCCGCTCGCGTCCGCCAGGGATCGCGACGCTCTCCTCGGTGCGATCGCGGTAGCGCTCCATCAGCGCCGCCAGTGAGGATTCGTCGAACCGCTGCGCGTGGCCGCCGACGCCGGGATCGGCGCCCCGCCGTCCCAGGCCGGCCACCACGGTGATCCGGCTGCTGGCCAGGTTGCGCACCGGCTCGGCCACGATCACCCGTCGCCGGGCGGCGCCCAACATCCGCTCCAGGAGCGCGGCGGCGTCGGGCAGGAAGTGGTAGAGGCTGGCCTGGATGATGACCACGTCGGCGGTGGGCAGCGGCTCGCCGGCGTTGGTCAGATCGACCACGCGGGCATCGACGCCCCGCTCCTGCAGGCGGGAGACGAAGCCGGCGTTGACGTCCAGGCCGGTGTAGCGGCTCACGCGCCCGCGCAGGTGGCGTAGGTACAGGGTGCCGGGGCCGCAGCAGAGCTCCAGCACGGCGGCCCCGTCCGGTACGCGCTCGGCCACCATCCGCATGCGCGCCCCGTAGTGGCGCCCGTAGAGCGCCCGCATCAACGACTCGTACCCCAGCGCGCTGCGGTAGATGAGGCTGGTGCCGGCGTCGCTCACTCCGATCACCGGACGGCTCACTTGCCTGCGGCCCCGGCCTGCGAGGCCGCAGCCCGTGGATCGAGGTCAGTCAGGCTGAGAAGATGCGCCGGGGGCTCGTCGAGCACGGTCTCGCAGCTCACGCTGAGATCCTCGCCCACGTGCAGCAGCTGCCCCGGCTCCAGCGCTCGCCATCCCGGATCTTCGTCCATCCGCTCGCTGGCAACGATCACCGCCCGCGTGCCGGCCAGGTCACCGGAGCGGACCCTGATCGTGCCGGGGGCGCTGGCCTGCTCCAGGTGGCGGTTCCCCGCGGGGCCGCCGGCGGCGCGCTCCAGCACGAACAGCTCGTGCGTGTCGGGGTAGCGCAGTGCCCACAGCTCCCGAGCGGTGTTGAGCACGAGGTTCAGCGCGTATACCGGGAGCCGCTGTGAAATCCAGTGCGCCGCCCGGGTGATCGCCGCGCCGACGTCGACGTCGCCGTCGCGCTCGATCTCCCGGGTGATGAGTGCGAAGAAGCGCTCGGAGTCGGTGTGCCCGTGCACCAGCGAGCGGGCCGTTCCCAGTTCGCCCTCCAGGGCGGGCAGGTCGCCGATCACGCCGTTGTGGGCGAACAGCCGCCCCTCCTGCTCGAACGGATGCGTGTTCTCCGCACGCAGGCCCCCGGTGGAGGCGTAGCGGATGTGGGCCACGAATGTGCGCGAGCTGACCTCGCGGGCGGCGCGGGCGAAGGCCTGATCCTCGTAGGCGGCCAGCGGCTGCTTGGCCACCACCGGGCGGCCACTGGGGGCAAAGCTGCCCAGCCCGGTCCCGTCGGGCTCGCGACGGCTCTGCTGCGAGAGCGAGTCCGGCGCCTCCAGCAGCCAGAAGGTGGCACGCACCGGCCGGCGCCCTCCGCTCATCCCGAACAGGCGGCACATGTCACGGAAACGTAGCGAAAGGCCCCGGGCAGGTACATTCCCGGCCCATGTCCATCCGAACCTCCCTCCGGCACCGCTCCTCCAGGCTGCTCCAGCGCGGTCTTGTGGAGGGCCGTGCGGCCCGCTACATGTGGCGCGCCGGCATGATCGGCGGTGATTCCCCGGCCCGCTCTCTGGAGGCCTTCCGGGCGCTCGACCGGTTGGGCCAGCTCGGCGCCTCGATTGCGGTCGCCGCCATCCGCCACGGGGGGCGCCCGGGCCTGATCGACGAGCGGGGCTCGCTGAGCTTCGCCGAGCTGAACGCCCGCTCGGACGCCCTGGCCTGCGCGCTGCGCGCGCGCGGCGTCGCCGAGGGCGACGGGGTCGGGATCCTCTGCCGCAACCACCGCGGCTTCCTCGACATCACCTTCGCCGCGGCCAAGATCGGTGCGCGGACGCTGCTGCTCAACACCGACTTCGCCGGTCCCCAGCTGCGCGACGTCTGCCAGCGCGAGGGAATCTCGCTGCTGGTGCACGACGAGGAGTACTCGGGGCTGGTGGGCGACATCGAGACCCGCAGCGGGCGCCTGCTGGCCTGGACCGACGGCGATCCGCCGCCGGACTCGCTGGAGGCGCTGCTGGCGGCCCACGCCGGCCAGCAGCCCCCGGCGCCCTCGTCCCCCGCGGCACTGGTGCTGCTGACCAGCGGAACGACCGGAACGCCGAAGGGCGCCCCGCGCAGCCAGAGTCGCTCGCTGGCGCCGATTGGGGCGTTCCTCTCCAAGGTGCCCTACCGCTCCGAAGAGGCGACCTACGTCGCCGCGCCGATGTTCCACGGCCTCGGCTTCACGCAGATGATCCTCTCCGTCGGCCTGGGCTGCACCACTATCGTGCAGCGGCGCTTCGACCCCGAGGCGGCGCTGCAGGGCATCGCTCGGCACCGAGCGAGCGCGCTGGTGGTGGTGCCCGTGATGCTGCGGCGGATCGTCGGCCTGATGGAGGAGCGGCCGGACGCCTACGACACGAGCTCACTGCGCATCGTGTTCTGCTCGGGAGCCCAGCTGGAGGCCGAGCTGGTGCGGCGGGGGCAGCGGACGATCGGCGACAAGCTCTACAACTTCTATGGCTCCACGGAGGTCGCCTACGTCACCTTCGCCACCCCCGAGGACCTGCGTGCCGCGCCCGGATGCGCCGGGCGGGTGCCGATCGGCGCGGTGGTGAGGCTGTTCGACGGCGACGGCCTGGAGGTGCAGGGAGCGGGACGCGTGGGCCGGATCTTCGTCGGCAACTCGTTTCAGTTCGACGGCTACACCGGCGGCGGCAACAAGGAGATCGTCGACGAGCTGATGAGTACCGGCGACGTCGGCCACTTCGACGAAGCCGCGCGCCTGTTCATCGACGGTCGCGACGACGACATGATCGTCTCCGGGGGCGAGAACCTGTTCCCGGGGGAGGTCGAGGAGCTGCTCATCACCCACCGCGCGGTGGAGGAGGCAGCGGTGATCGGAGTCGACGATCCGGAGTTCGGCAAGCGGCTGGCGGCGTTCGTCGTGCCCCGCGCGGGGCAATCGGTCAGCGGGGACGACATTCGCGAGTTCGTCAAGGACAACCTGGCGCGCTACAAGGTCCCGCGCGATGTCCACCTCATCGGGGAGCTGCCGCGCAACCCCACCGGCAAGGTGCTCAAGCGCCAGCTGCGCGAGGAGTACCCCGCCGGCCATCTGTCAGAGTAATTTCAGGCTCAGCGCCTATCGTGGGTCGTGTCACGAGAAAGGCGATGATGATGAAGTTCCTACGCACTGCTTCTAGGCAACGGTTGCTGGCCACCCTCGCCGGCATGGTGATCGTCGTTCTCGGTGGGACCGCGATCGCGGTCGCCGCCGCGGGATCCGGGCCGGTGCCGCCGGCCAAGCCGCTCGCTCAGGCCATCCATGACGGCCTCGCCGCGCCGCCGGTTCAGGGCATCATCGCCGACGTCAGCTTCACCAATCACCTGGTCCCCGCCTCCAGCCTGGGAGGATCGAACCCCATCCTCAGTGGCGCCACGGGCCGGCTCTGGCTCTCCAGCGACCACCGCCTCCGGCTGGAGCTGCAGTCCGCAAATGGGGACGCGCAGGTGGTGGTCAACGGAAGCTCCTTCTGGGTCTACGAGCCGTCCTCCAAGACCGTCTACGAAGGCTCCCTGCCCGCCGGCGCGCACAAGCCCGACCAGTCGCCCAAGTCGCCAAAGGAGCATGGGCTGCGGACCGTCGCGCAGATCCAGTCGGAGCTGAATCGGCTGGCGGCGCATCTCAACCTCTCGGGCGCGCAGCCGAGCGACGTCACCGGCCAGCCCGCCTACACCGTCCGCGTCTCGCCCCGGCACGACGGCGGTCTGCTCGGAGCGGCGGAGCTGGCCTGGGACTCCGTGCACGGCGTTCCGCTGCGCTTTGCCGTCTACGCCCAGAACGCCGCCGCGCCGGTGATCGAGCTCAAGGCCACCAGTATCTCCTTTGGCCCCGTGGCCGCCTCCACGTTCGACATCACCCCGCCCAGCGGCGCCAAGGTCGTCAAGGTGCAGACGCGCGTGGCCGCCGGCGGCGGCCACGCGCGCGGGCGCCACGCACGCCACCGTGAGATCACCGGCACGTCTGCCGTGGCCCGGGCCCTGCCCTTCGCCCTGGAGGCGCCGGGTCAGCTCGTGGGCCTGCCGCGGCGCTCGGTCAAGCTGCTGGATTGGGGCGGCCATCCGGCGGCCCTGGTGACCTACGGCCAGAATCTCGGCGGCGTCGCTGTGATCGAGCAGAGTGCCACCCACGCCCGCACCCCGGCGGCCTCGGGCGGGAACAAGACGTCCCGCTCCGATGAGCGCCGGCAGGCGCTGAACCTGCCGACCGTCTCTGTCAACGGCGTCAAGGGCCAGGAGCTGGACACGGCGCTGGGCACGATGGTGCGCTTCACCCGGGGCGGGGTCAGCTTCACGGTGATCGGCTCCGTGCCGCCGGCGGCGGCCGACGCCGCGGCGCGGGGGCTGTGAGCTCAGGCGCCAGCGCCGGAACCGCTGAGGCCCCGCCGATCGAGGTGCGGGGCCTCGTCAAGCGCTACGGCGAGATCACGGCCGTGGCCGGTGTCGACCTGACGGTGCAGGCCGGCGAGGTGTACGGCTACCTCGGGCCCAACGGGGCCGGCAAGACGACCTCGCTGCGGATGATGCTGGGCCTGATCCGGCCGACAGCGGGCACCGTGCGCCTGTTCGGCCGCGATCCGCTGGCGGGCATCGGTGCGCTGCAGGGGGTGGCCGGCTTCGTGGAGGCGCCCGCCTTCTACCCGTACATGAGCGGCCGGCGCAACCTGGAGCTGCTGGCGGCCTTCGACGGCCACGGCGCCTCGGCGCGGATCGACGAGGCGCTCGATGCCGTCGAGCTGCGCTCTCGTGCCGGCGACCGCGTGGGGGGGTACTCCCACGGGATGCGCCAGCGCCTGGGCATCGCCGCCGCGCTGCTGCGCGATCCCCGGCTGCTGCTGCTCGACGAACCGGCCACGGGGCTGGACCCCGCGGGCATGCGGGACATGCGGCTGCTGATCCGCAGGCTGGCCGACCAGGGCATGACTGTGCTGCTCTCCAGCCACCTGCTGGGTGAGGTGGAGGAGCTCTGCAACCGCGTGGCGATCGTGCGTTCGGGCAGCATCGTCTACGAGGGCGCGATCTCCGAGCTCAAGCGCGGCGCCGGCACCGTGTACCGCCTGAGCAGCACTGAACGCGATCGGGCGCTGGCCATCTGCCGCGCGCAACCGGGGATCGCCGACGTGCACAATGTCGGCGAGCGGATCAGCTTCACCGCCGAGGAGCGCGCGGTGGCGGGTCTCTCCCAGGCGCTGGTGGAGGCCGGGGCGCTGATCACCGAGCTGGCGCCCCAGTCGGTGACCCTGGAGGATCTCTTCTTCTCGCTGACCGAGGGGACCCCGGCCGACGCTGCGGGCGGGGCGGTTCCAGCGGGGGACCTGCAGGGGGCTCCGGTGAGCTAAGTGCCGGGGATCGCGAGCGTGTACCGCTGGGAGCTCAGAAAGCTCCGCTACCAGAAGCGGACCTACCTCGGCCTGGGCGCGGCGGTCCTGGTCCCGATCCTGTTCGTGCTCGCCACCCACTTCCGCGGAGGCGGCCCCAGCGACGTTCCCTTCGGGGACTACATCCACCGCAGCGGGCTCGCCATCCCGCTGGTGATCCTGCTGTTCGGATCGGTGTGGATGTTCCCGCTGATCACCGCGCTGGTGGCTGGGGACATCGTCGCCTCCGAGGATCACAACGGCACCCTGAAGACGATCCTCACCCGCTCGCTCCAGCGCGATCAGATCTTCGCCGGCAAGGCGCTGGCCGCCATCACCTACGCCGTGGTGGCGATCTTCCTGGACGGCACCGTCGCCGTGGTCGTCGGCAGCATCGAGTCGGGCTTCAACCCGCTCCAGAGCCTCTCGGGCACGATCGTCTCCGCGCCCAAGGGGCTGGAGCTGGTCTACGTCGGCCTGCTCGTGTACCTCATCCCGATCGTGGCGGTCGTGTGCATCGGGCTGCTGCTGTCCTCGCTGACGCGCAACAGCGCCGCAGCCGTGGTCGGTACGCTGATGTTCTCGCTGCTGATCCAGTTGGTGGGCATCCTCCCCGGCCTCGGCGGCCTCAAGCCCTACTTGCTGAGCACCCAGTTCGATGCCTGGCAGGGGCTGCTGCGCACCCCGATCGACCCCGAGCCGATCGTTCGCGCCGCCTGGGTCTGCGCCCTCTACGGGCTGCCGGCGCTAGTGGCGGCCTACCTGATCTTCCTGCGCCGCGACGTCGCGGGCGGCTGAGGCGCCTCCGGGTGGCTGAGGCCCCTGCGGAAGGCGCCGCGACCGAGGCGGCCGGCGAGCGCGTGCTGGTGGTTGACGACGATCCGCCGCTGGCGCGGATGCTGCAGCGCACGCTGGCAGCCGAGGGTTACGGGGTCACGGTGGCCTCAGACGGCGGCGCCGCGCTGGCCGCCGCCGAGCGCGCGGCCCCGGACGTGATCGTGCTGGACCTGGCGATGCCGGTGATGGGCGGGCTGGCTGTGTGCCGGCGCTTGCGGGAGAAGGGCCTGCTGACCCCGATCCTGATGCTGACCGCACGCGACGCGGTCAGCGATCGGGTGGCGGGCCTCGAGGCCGGGGCCGACGACTACCTGGTCAAGCCCTTCGCGGTGCAGGAGCTCATCGCCCGGATCCGGGCCCTGACCCGGCGGCAGCTGGACTCCCGGGAGCTGCTCGCCTACGGGGAGGTGACGCTGGACACCCGCCGCCGCAGTGCGACGCGCGCCGGCCGGGCGATCGAGCTCACCGGGCGCGAGAGCGCCCTGCTGGAGCTGCTTCTGCGCCAGCCGGGGCGGATGGTTACCCGTCGGCTGGCGATCGAGGAGATCTGGGCCGGGGCGGCCGAGAGCAACGTCGTCGACCGCTACGTCACCCGGCTGCGGCGCAAGCTCGGCGAGCCGCAGCTGATCCGGACGGTCAGAGGCGCCGGGTTCACGCTGCGGGCGTGAGGGCCTGTGCGGGCGGACTCAGCGCGTGGAGGTGGAGGGCTCCAGCAGCGCACCGACATCCTCGCTGGGCAGCGGCCGCCCCAGGAAGTACCCCTGGGCGTCGTCGCAGCCGAGCGCCCGCAGCCGGGCGAGCTGCAGGTCCGTCTCCACTCCCTCGGCGGCGACGTCGAGGCCGAAGGCGTGGCCGAGGTCGACGATGGCTCCGACCACCGGCGCCGGGTTCTCGGCGCCGTCGAGGTCGCCCACGAAGGACTCGTGGATCTTCAGCGAGTCCACCGGCAGTCGCCTCAGGTCCGACAGCGACGCGCAACCCGTGCCGTAGTCGTCGATGGCGATCTTGACCCCGAGGGCCCTCAGACCCTGGAGCGCCGCCGTCGCGGCCTTGGAGTCCTGGGGTCACGGCATCCTCGCTCACCTCCACGCACAGCGCCGAGGGGTCGATCCCGGCCGCCCGCATCTGCCCCGCCAGCATCGACACCAGCCCGGCATCCTGGAGCTGGCCGGCGGAGAGGTTCACCGACACCGTGATGTTCGGCTGCAGGCGCCGCCAGCGGGCGATCTGGCGCAGCGCGTCGTCCAGCACGTACTCGCCGATGCGGAGCATCGTCCCGGTCTCCTCGGCCACGGGCAGGAACTCGGCGGGTCCGATCAACCCCCGCTCGGGATGCTGCCAGCGCACCAGGGCCTCGAAGCCGACCACCCCCAGCTCACCGCTCAGCGACACCTTGGGCTGGTAGTGCACCCGCAGCTCGGAACGCTCCACGGCGTGGTTGAGGGCCGCCTCCAGCTCCAGGCGCTCCAGAGCCCGGGTGCGCGAGAGCTCATCGAAGAGCTCGTAGCGCGAGCGGCCCAGCTCCTTGGCGCGGTACATCGCCGCGTCGGCCTCGCGGATCACCGTCTCCGGCGGCGTGCTGGGATCGACGACCGTGGCCACGCCGACACTCACCGAGACCTTGGCCTCGCCGTCCTCGAAGGGAATCGGCCGCGCGGCCGCCCGCGAGATCCGGTCGGCGATCAGGACCACCTCCCGATCGCTGCTGAGGTCCTCGAACAGCAGCGTGAACTCGTCGCCGCCAAAGCGGGCGATCGTGTCCATCGGTCGCAGCATTCCGCTCAACCGCCGGGCCAGACCGGCGAGCACGGTGTCGCCGACGCCATGACCGAGGGTGTCGTTGATGTGCTTGAACTTGTCGACATCCACGAACAGCACGGCGATCGTCGAGCCGGTGCGCCGAGCGCGATCCAGCGCCACCCCGAGCCGGTCCAGGAACAGCGCCCGGTTGGGCAATCCGGTGAGCGGGTCGCGCAGCGCCAGCTCGGCCAGCTCCACCTCCGAGCGCTTGCGCTCGATCGCGTAGCGGATCGTGCGGCGCAGGAGCGCCGGATACAGGTCCTGCTTGACCAGGCAATCTTGGGCGCCGGCGTGCAGCGACTGCAGCGCCAGCTCCTCGTCGACGCTGTCGCAGAGCACGACGATCGCGGCGGTGGGGGAGGCGGTGCGCAGCGCCTGAATCTGCTCCGTCGCGCGGGTCCCTCCGAGCTCCAGGGTGAGCAGCACGCAGGTGGCGCCGTGATCGATCAGCTCCTGTGCCGCACCGTCTACCTGCAGCGCCTGGACGAGCACGAGGCGCTCGCTCCAGATCGCGTGCAGCATCTCGCTGATCGTCAGCACCGCCTGTGGATCGTCCTCGATCAGCAGGATCCGCGCGGGCTCACCTGTTGTGGGCGCATCTTGCACCAGGGGGTCCCTCGTCTCCGTCGAAGGTAAGGGATCGCTCTCCAAAGCTGCTGCCCCTTTCAGCATGTCTCAACACTCGAGCGCATCCAAGGATGGTACGTTACGCCGTTTTCCGGTACCGCGGACACTTCGTGCTCGGCTACTGGGGGCGGCCGTCGGGTCACTGCTGGTGGCGATCCTCGTCTTCGCCTGGGCCACGATCGCCCTGGTCGGGCGCGGGCTCCGCACTACGCTGGACGCCTCACTGCGCACGCGGGCCCAGGAGGTGGCGCAGCTGGCGGTCTCCGCGCCCGCGGTCCTCACCGACCCGGGGGCGCTGGAGTCCCCGGTCTCCGGGCGCCAGATCTCGGTGGAGGTCCTCGACGGACGCGGTCGCATCCTGGCGCGCTCCCTCACCCTCGGGGCCCGGCTGCTGCCCAACGACGCGCTCGCCCGGAGCGCCCGGCTGGCCGGCCGGACGGGGTTCGAGGACGTCGTGGCCGACCGACGCCTGCGCCTTTACGCCGCTCCGATCGCCCAGGTGGGCGGACCGGCCGCGGGAGGCGCGGTGCTGGTGGCCTCCGAGACCGACGACATCGCCGACACGATCCGGCATCTCGCCTTTGTGCTGGGCCTCACCGGCGCTGCCGTCGCCGTGCTCGGCGCCGTGGCGGCGGCCACCCTCACGCGCCTGGGCCTGCGCCCGCTGCCGGCGCTGATCGCGGCGGCGGAGGAGATCGAGCGCACCGGCGATCCCGCGCGGCGGCTGCCCGAACCTCCACAGGGTCCTGACGCCCCCGCGCGCCCGGCAAGGGAGATTGCCGGCCTGACCGGCGTGCTCAACCGCATGCTGGCCTCGCTGGAGCGATCGCGGGCCAGTGAGCGGCGCTTCCTGGCCGACGCCTCGCACGAGCTGCGCACACCCGTCACGACGCTGCTGGGCAACGTCGAGTACGCCGCCCGCCACGGCGCCGGCGCCGAGGTGCTGGCCGATCTCCGGCGCGATGCCTCGCGGCTGGCCCAGCTGGTCGACGACCTGCTCGTGCTGGAGCGCGAAGGGGTCGCGGAGCACCACCTGGCGCCGCTGGAGCTTGACCGCCTGGTCGGCGACCTCGTGGCGGAGCGGCGCAGCGAGGGTGCTCTAGTAGTGGCGCGGGAGCTGCAGCCTGCGACGGTCCGGGGGGAGGAGGAGGCGCTCCGCCGGGCGCTGCGCAACCTGATCGACAACGCCCTGGTCCACGGGCCGCCCGGCGGGGAGGTCACCGTGGTCCTCAGGCAGCCGGCTGAGCGTGTCGAGCTGACCGTGGCCGACGAGGGCCCGGGCCCCGAGCCGGCCCAGCCGGAGCTCCTGTTCGAGCGTTTCTGGCGCGGAACCGGCGCATCGGCCCGCCCGGGCTCGGGGCTGGGACTGTCGATCGTGGCGGCGATCGTGCACCGTCACGGCGGCACCGTGAGGGTGGCGGGGTCCGCGTTCACGATCGTGCTCCCGCAGGCGGGCGACTCGTGGTGAAAACCGGCCTGTTTCTAGGGAGATTCTCATTGCCCTCTTACAGCGGTCTGATGGAGTGGGGTCACAGTATCCAAGATGATCCGACCAGAGTCCCCAGAATTCCATCCCGGTAGCGCGGCGCTGCGGCGCGACGCCACCCTGAGCCGCCTGCGCCGCGCCCGCCGCTGGATGCTGGCTGGCGCCGCCGCGCTCACCGCCGCCTTCGCAGGCCTGGTGGCCTCCATCACGCCCAAGCGGGCCTCGGCGCGCGCCCGGGCGCTCACCGGCTCCGGCCGCCACGCGCCGCGCCTCGCGCAGGCGCAACTGCCTCCGCCCGCCAGCGCCGCCGCCCTGGGACTGAAGGCCTCGCCCTCTCCGCCGACCGCCCCCGCGGCGACCTCCTCGGCCGCAGCGCCATCACCCTCGGCTCCGGTCCCTTCTGACTCGGCGCCGGCGACAGCTTCATCCGGGGCATCCGGGAGCTCCGGGGCCTCGGGCAACTCCGGAGCCGCGGGCAACTCCGGGGCCACGGGGGCCTCGGGAAACACCGGGAGCGCGGCCGCCGCCGCGCCCGCCCCGGTATCCGCCGCTCCCGCCGCCACCTCCGGCGGCTCGTGAATCGGGACCCGTGATGAGCACCGGCGCGAGCTTCCCGGCCTGGGGCGGGATCGCCACGGTGGCGGTGAGCGATCCCGATGCGCTGCAGGCGGCCACCGGCGCGGTGCGGGAGACGATCGACGAGTTCGACCGGGGTTGCTCGCGGTTCCGCGCCGACTCCGAGCTCTCAGCGCTGAACCGGGGGAGCGGCCGGCCGGTCCGGGTCGGAGCGGCGCTCCTTGACTCGGCGCAGGCCGCGCTCCATGCCGCGCAACTGACCGCTGGCGCCGTGGACCCCACCGTGGGAGCGGCGCTGATTTCGCTGGGCTACGACCGCGACTTCGACGAGATGCTCGCCGGGGGGCCGAGACCCATCCGTGTGCGGGCGGTTGCCGCCGCCGGCTGGCGCGCGGTGGAGCTCGATCGGGAGCGCGCCACAATCAGGCTGCCCCGCGGCGTGAGCCTTGACCTGGGGGCCACGGCCAAGGCGCTGGCCGCCGACCGCGCCGCGGAGCGGGCATCTGCCGCCGCCGGCTGCGGCGTGCTCGTCAGCCTGTCCGGCGACGTGGCCATCGCCGGAGAGGGGCCGCCGGAGGGCTGGTGCGTGCGGGTGACCGACGACCACCGGGCCGGCCCCGGAGCGCCAGGCCAGACCGTGACCCTGCGCGACGGCGGCCTGGCCACCTCCAGCACCGAGGTCCGCCGCTGGCAGACGACCTCCGGCGAGGTGCACCACCTTCTGGATCCTGCCACCGGCCGTCCCGCCTGCGGCCCCTGGCGCACGGTGAGCGTGGCCGCGCAGAGCTGCCTGGGCGCGAATATCGCCAGCACGGCCACCGTCGTCCGGGGCGAAGAGGCCGTGGCCTGGCTGCAGGAGCTGAGCCTACCCGCGCGGCTGGTGAGCCAGGCGGCCGCCGTGAGGCACCTCGGCGGCTGGCCGGCCGCGGGAGAGGACCTCCCCGTCGGCCCGACGGCGGTGGCGGCATGACGGCCCTCGCCGCCGTGGCGCCAAGCGCCTTCGCAAGCGCCTTCTGGTACCTGGCGCGCGGAACCGGCGCGGTGTCGCTGCTGCTCTTCACCGCGGTCATGGTGCTGGGGCTGCTCGGCAGCCTGCGCGTGTCGGCTGGTCCCAAGTGGCCGCGGTTCGCCCTGGACACCATGCACCGCGACGTGTCGCTGTTGGCGGTGGCACTGCTTGTCCTCCACATCCTCACCAGCGTGCTCGACGGGTACGCGCCGATCGCGCTGACCGACGCGGTGATCCCGTTCGTGGGTACCTACCGGCCGCTGTGGCTCGGCCTGGGGGCGCTGGCGCTCGACATCATGCTGGCGCTCGTGATCACCAGCCTGGTCCGCCGCCGGCTCGGGTACCAGGGCTGGCGCGCGGTGCACTGGCTGTCCTACGCCAGCTGGCCGGTGGCGGTATTGCACGGCCTGGGCACCGGCACCGATTCCAACCAGTGGTGGATGCTGGCGCTGACGGCGGCCTGCGTCGCCGCGGTCGCCGTCGCCCTGGCGCTGCGGATCGCTCGCAGCGACGTGGCCGGCCCACAGCGCACCGGAGCGCTGGCGGCGACGGCCACGGTGGTCCTAGGCGCTGCCGTGTTCACGCTCGTGGGGCCTTTGCAGCGCGGCTGGGCACGCCGGGCGGGCACCCCGATGACCCTGCTCGGCGCCGTGCGTCCCGCGCGCGCTCGCGGAACGAGGGTGGCGGTCGCCTCACAGGGGATCCCGTTCTCGGCGCAGGTCACCGGGACGCTGGCGCAGCGCAGCCACCCCGGCGGCCAGGTGCTCGACCTGGATCTGGCCGTGAGCGGGGGCGCCAGCGGGCGCCTACGTGTGCGCATGGCGGGGCAGCCCCTGTCCGGCGGCGGCCTCTCGATGACCGGCAGCCAGGTCGATCTGGTCGTCGCGGGCCTGCCCGGCGTGATGGCCGGACGGATCGTCTCGCTGCAGGGACAGCGGTTCGTGGCCCGCTTGAGCAGCCCCACCGGCGGACGGCTCAACCTCGGTGCCGACCTGCAGATCCCCGGCAGCGGGCAGGCCGTGACCGGAGCGCTGCGCGTCACCGCTGCGGGGAGCGGAGGATGAGCGCGGTCGCCCCCCCGGCTTCACGCGTGGCGCAGGCGCCGCGGGGCTTACCGCGCCTGCTGAGCGGACTCGACACCTCCGGTCTGCCGATGCGCCTGGCCGAGCACGAGCGGATCCACGGCCCGGTGTCAGCACCGCCACCGGGGGAGCTGACAGAGCTCGTGGCCCGCAGCGGCCTGCGTGGACGCGGGGGGGCCGACTTCCCCACGGCCCAGAAACTGCGGTCGGTGACGGGGGGGCGGCGGCGGCGCCCGGTGGTGGTCGTCAACGGCAGCGAGACCGAGCCCGGCAGCCACAAGGACCGCCTGCTACTCACGAGGTTGCCGCACCTGGTGCTGGACGGTGCCGGGCTGGCGGCGGGTGCGGTCGGCGCCACCGCGGTCATCGTGAAGATCTCCGAGACCGCCGTGGGAGCGCTGCGGGCCCTGGAGGAGGCGATCGCGGAGCGGCCGGCCGGCGGGGTGAGCTTCACCGTCGCCGCCGGGCCGGCGGGCTACGTGACCGGCGAGGAGACCGCGGTGCTGAGCTTCCTGGAGGGCGGTAGGAGCGTGCCGAGGTCTGTGCCGCCGCGGCCCTACGAGCGCGGACTGCGCGGCCGCCCGACGCTGATCCAGAACCCCGAGACGCTGGCTCAGATCGCGCTGGTGGCCCGGCACGGCTCACGCTGGTACCGGGAGCTCGGGACCGAGGCCGACCCCGGGTCGGCGCTGGTCTCCATCGGCGGCGCGGTGGGCGCACCCGGCGTCTACGAGCTGGCCTTTGGGACCTCGATGCGCAACCTCCTGGCCGCCGCCGGGGGCGTCACCGAGCCGTTGCAGGCGCTGCTTGTCGGCGGCTACTTCGGCAGCTGGATCGACGGCGCGCCGGCGCTGGAGCTGCGGCTGGCCCGGGAGGACCTGCGCTCGGCCGGCAGTGCGCTAGGCTCCGGGATGCTGTTCGCCCTCGGGGAGAGTGCCTGCGGGATCCACGAGTCGGCGCGCGTGGTCGACTACCTCGCCTCGCAGTCCGCCGGCCAGTGCGGGCCGTGCGTGCACGGGCTGGCCGCGATCGCCGCCAGCTTCTCCGCGCTCGCCGACGGCGTTGCCCACCGCTCCGAGAGGGCCCGCCTGCTGCGCTGGTGCGACGAGGTCAGCCATCGCGGTGCCTGCCACCATCCCGACGGCGTGGTCAGGTTCGTGCGCAGCGCCCTGACGGAGTTCGGGGAGCGCCCCGGCCACTCCCGCGCCCGCTGCGGGGCGCCACCGGCCGGCCTGCCCCTGCCCACGGTCCGCGCGCGATGAGCGCCCGCCTGCGCGTCGACGCGATCGCCTGCGAGGGCCACGGCCTGTGCGCGGAGCTGCTGCCGGAGCTGATCCGCCTCGACGACTGGGGCTACCCGATCATCGAACACGACTTTGTGCCCGACAAGCTGGCGGCGCTGGCGCGGCGGGCCGCTGACGTCTGTCCCACGCTGGCGCTGCTGCTGGAGGAGGACCGGTAGGCGCCGTAAGGTGCCCCTAGCCAGGGGCCCCCCGGTCTATGCCTCCAGGCGCACCGGCGGTCTCGGCTCGGACGGAGGCAGGTCCGCACCCGAGGCCAGCGACCGCTGCCAGATTCCGACGTCCTGCCAGGACCCGTGCTTGTAGCCGATCCGCCGGTAGATCCCCACGGGCGTGAAGCCGAGTGACTCGTGCAGCGCCACGCTGGCAACGTTCGGCAGGGTGATCCCGGCGCAGGCCATCCACAGGCCCTGGCGGTGCAGGAGCGCCAGCAGCCGCGTCAGGAGAGCGCTGCCGATCCCGCGCCGATGATGGCGGGGATCGACGTAGACGCTGACGTCGGCGGCCCAGCGGTAGGAGGCGCGCTCCCGGTGCCGGGAGGCGTAGGCGAAGCCGGCCGTGTCCCCGCCCGCCTCGGCTGCCAGCCACGGGTAGGCCCCTGAGATCCGCGTGATCCTCCGTGCCATCTCGGATTCGTCGGGCGGCTCCTCCTCCAGCGAGACCACCGTGTCGGCGACGAAGGGGGCGTAGATGCGGGCGCAGGCGGCGGCGTCGCGATCGGCCTCGGCAGCGCGGATCAGCATCCGCCGAGGTTATCCGCGCCGGACGCCGCGGGACGGCGGGCCAGAGGCTTGTTGGCACCGCGCCAGTAAGATCCGCGCCACCGGCAACCGGCCGGCAGCGAGCAATGGGGAGAGCCATGACCATCCAGACCCTGAGCGACGAGCAGCACGCGTTCGTCGAGGCCATCCGGGACTTCGCCCGCCGCGAGTGCGGCACCCGAGAGCAGCGCGACGCGCTCACCGACAACGGACGCGAGCCGCACAGCCCGCAGATCTACCAGCAGATCGCCGATCTCGGCTGGCTCGGGGTGGCGATTCCCGCGTCCTACGGAGGCTCGGGGGGCAGCGCGGTCGACATGTGCCTGCTGTGCGAGGAGTTCGCGTGTTCGCGCGCGGGCAGATCCCGATGGGGTTCTTCTCGGTCAGCATGATCACCGCCGGTGCCGTGGAGCGCTTCGGCACCGAGGAGCAGAAGCAGGAGATCCTCGGCGGGGTGGCGCGCGGCCGCGTCGAGGCCATCGCCATGTCCGAGCCCGAGGCTGGATCGGATGTCGGCAACCTGTCCTGCCGCGCCGAGCGATCCAACGGCGGCTACGACACGATCGCCTACGTCAAGGAGCGCAAGCAGTTCGGGCGTGTGATCGGGACCTTCCAGGCGTTGCGCCACCGCCTCGCGGACCTGGCGGTGGAGATCGAGTCCGCCCGCCTGCTGGTCTACGACACCGCCGCCCGGGTCGACGCCAATCCCGGGACGCTGTTCCCTTGCGAGGCCTCGATGGCCAAGCTCAAGGCCACCGAGGCGGCCAAGCACGCCACCCTGGAGGGAATGCAGATGATGGGAGGCTACGGCTACGCCGCCGAGTACGACATGGAGCGCCAGGTCCGCACCGCGGTGGTCACCACGATCTACGGCGGCACCAGCGAGATTCAGCGCGACATCATCGCCAAGACGCTGGGGCTCTAGCCCCAGGGGCTACTCCGGGCGGCCGCGCAGCGGGCGCCGCGGGATCGGCGCGTCGCGGTCGTCCTCGGAGGGGCGCTGGTCCAGCGGGACGTCGTCCTGGTGGTCAAACCAGAAGGAGCCCGAGCGCCCGATGTCCTGCAGGGACCGAGCGGGCCCGAACCTCGCGCCCAGTGCCAGCGCCACCGCTGCCACGGCGACGATCAGGATGATTGTCTCGAAAGCGTTCACCGCAATTTACTACACCGACGTAGCCAAGCCGTTACGGCCGACCGCCTCCACCGCCGTGAGCACCTCGCCGACGATGCTGAGAAACCCCTCCACCAGCAGGGCCTGAAGCTGAGCTCGGGAGAGGCGGCCCCGCTCCAGCCACTGAACGCTGGCCGCCTCGGCGAAGCCGCCGTAGGCACGGACTGCCGCGCGAACGTGGGCGGGTGCCTGCGCCGCCGCTCCCCGGCCGAGGGCCTCGACCAGCCGGTCGGCTGCCTGCTCGCGGGCCTGCTCCAGGATCGCCTCCACCTCGGGGTCCCGCCCCAGGCCCCGCGCCCCGATCGCCGCCAGCCAGGTCCCGCGGTTGCGCTCCAGCAGCTCCAGCCAGCGATCCACGCTCTCGGCGATGATCGACTCAATCCCACGCCCCGCGCTCTGCGGCGGCACCGGGTTCGAGGGCATCCGCATGAGCGTGCGCACAACCTCCAGGTACAGGTCGCGCTTGGTGCCGAAGTAGTGGTGCAGCAGGCCTCGGGTCACTCCGGCCTCGCCGGCGATCTCCGCGGTTGAGACCGAAACGTAGTGGCGTTGCGAGAACAGCGTGCGGGCGCAGGCGAGGATCTGCCGGCGGCGCTCGTCGTGGTCCAGGCGCTGCCACCGCGGGGCCGGGGAACTGGCCATCGAGCTGGCAGCCTAACACAGTTGGCGCTCCGCCAATAAGGGTTTGGGACACTAGGATTGGGGCTGTGGCGATCGAAATCCGGGGTTCCCGAGTCGTGATCACCGGCGCCGGCGGCGGCATCGGTCATGCCGCCGCGGTGCACTGCGCCGTCCGCGGCGCCGAGGTCATAGCGGTCGATCTCGACGCCGAGGCGGCGGAGCTGACCGCGCAGAGGTGCGGTCAGCTCCACGGATCCGCCCACGCGCACACCTGCGACGTCTCCGACGGCGAGGCCGTGGCCGAGCTGGCCGAGCTGATCGAGCATGACCACGGCCCGGTGGACGTGCTCGTGAGCAACGCCGGGGTCGGCATGGCCGGGCCGTTCCTGGAGGGCTCGATCGAGGACTGGCAGTGGCTGCGCGGGGTCAACGTCGACGGCGTTGTGCACAGCTGTTACGCCTTTGGCCAGGCGATGGCGCAGCGGCGGCGCGGGCACCTCGTGAACGTCGCCTCGATGGCGGGCTACGTGCCCAGCGCCAGCCTGACCGCCTACTGCACCTCCAAAGCCGCGGTGATCATGTTCTCGCAGTGCCTGCGCGCGGACCTGGCCAGCCAGGGCGTGGGGGTGTCGGCGATCTGCCCCGGGGTCATCAACACGCCGATCGCCACCAACACCCGGCTCGTCGGCTCCATGGCCGGCAAGCGCGGACAGGTGGTCCGCGCCTTCAGCCACGGCCACTCTCCGGAGGCGGTGGCCAAGGCCATCGTGCGCGCGGTGGAGCACGATCGCGAGCTGGTGCCGGTAGGGATCGAGGCGGGCGTCGCCCGCCAGCTGCTGCGCGTCGCGCCCGGTCCGGTGCGGGGCCTCGTGACCCGGCTGCGCCTGGACTGAGGGCGGCGCGGGCGGGCGCGCCGCAGCGAGCGAGCGCGAATGCAGGCGGCGTCCGTGGCGGCCGACGTCGAAAGCCCAAGGACCCGCGCGATGTTCCTAGCGCGCATGGAAAGGCGATAATCCCGCCCATGCGCATCGTCAGGCTCGAGCGATTCTCGTCGCGCTGCTGACATTTCCGCCGCACGCGCTTGCCGGCGAGCGCGGCGGCCAGCAGCTCCCGCTCGCCGCCGGAGGCCCGTTCACGGTCGTCGAGCAGCAGATCACCATTGTGCGCTCGCCGCCATCGACGCTGTGGGCGCTGGGGGGGAGCGTTTGGTTCCGATCCCGGGTTCCGAAACGTTCCGGGAATCTGGAGCATGGGCGTCCAGCTCGGCGCCGGCGCCCGGCGGGGAGGCGCTCCGGCACAGGCCGTGTTCACCGAGCGGGGCGGCGGCACGCTAATCCTGCCGCCCGATCTCTGCCATCAGGATCGAAGCGGCAGCAAGACCTGCCCCCTGCCGATCCCGTTCGCTCCCGGGGACCGCTACGAGCTCCTCCACGGCGGCGGGGGAGGTAGCGGCGACGGGGTCGTTCACGACGCCACGATCAACTTCGACGCTTTCGACCCGATCGACCACGGGGCCGCTGGTTCCCCCCGCTGAGCGGGCTCCAGGACACGACGACCTACCTGACCGCCGGCGCCTGCGCGGGCCAGCGCCGCTCCGACGCGCTGGTTTCAGCCCCGCTGCTGGACGACTACGGTCTGCTCGGCCCGGTCAACCTCAGTATCTACGGGGTGCCGCAGGAGCCCGTGACCCAGGCGACGCCGGTCCCTGCCGGGGGGCAACGCAGCGGCTGCGTCCGCGGCTCGCACCTGCGCGTCGGGCCGACTGGCAGCCTGTGGGGCGAGGGCGAGACGTTCCGGGCGCTGCCGCACGTCCGCTTCGCCTTCAGCCAGAGGTGGACGCCGACCCGCACGTCGATCACCGGGATCCGGGCGCTGAACGCGCGCGTGCCGATGATCTTCGAGCTCGACTGCGTGGGCCCCCGCTGTCCGTTTGGCACCGTCCGCGGCCGCGTCGGCCGGCTGGCCCGATTCGTCCGGACCGTGGAGCGGCGGCCGTTCTTCGCGGGCGACCGGCTCTACGTGTTCGTCGGCACCACCAGGGGGTGCGGCCCCAACTGCGAGTGGGGAAGCGAGTTCCTGGAGCTACACGTCCGCCGGAACCGGCCGCTCGACCTCGTGGGCTGCGATTTCCCCCGAGGTCCGAGCTTCGCGTATGGTCGCAGCTGCACTACGAGCCCATCCCCCCGAACTGGCCGCCGGTGATGTTCAGCACCTGCCCGTGGATGTAGTTGGCCCAGGGCGTGCACAGCAGGAAGATGCCGCCGGCGGCTTCCTCGGGGGTGCCAGGGCGCCCGAGTGGGGTCAGCATCGGCGCCATCCCGCGCAGCTGGTCGGGAATCCCCAGCTGCACCTTCTCGCCGCCGATCTCCATCGTATTGGACTCCTCCTTGGATGCGGTCAGGCGGGTCTCGATGTAGCCAAAGGCGACGGCGTTGACGTTGATCTTGAACTGGCCCCACTCCTTGGCCAGGGTCTTGGTCAGCCCGACCACGGCGGACTTGCCCGAGGAGTAGTTCGCCTGCCCAGCGTTGCCCATCGTGCCGGAGATGGAGGAGACGTTGACGATCTTGCGGAATACCTCGCGCCCCGTGCGGCGCTCCTCCTTGGCGGGCTCACGCATGTGCGGAGCGACCGCGCGACACATCTGGAACGGGACGATCGAGTGGATGTCCAGCATGCGCTGGAACCACGCGTCGCTCATCTTGTGGATCGGCGCGTCGAGCGTGTAGCCGGCGTTGTTGACGAGGATGTCGACCCGACCCCACTCGTCGATGACCCGCTGCACGAGCTTGTCGGGCACGCCCTCCCGCGTCAGGTCTCCGACGAAGACGAGCGTGTCGCCGGAGATCTCGTTGGCCGTCTGCTCGGCGGCGTCGCCATCGAGGTCGTTGATCAGTACCTTCGCGCCCTGCTGGGAGAGCAGCTCGGCCGTGGCCCGCCCGATGCCGCGAGCCGAACCGGTGACGATCGCCACCTTGCCGTCGAGGAGAGTCATGGGGATGCCTTTCGCTTGGTCAGGGGAGACGCGGCATTATCTTCTCGCGGCCCGCGCGATAGAGTCGGCGCGTGCCCGCCGAGCCCGGAACCGCGATGAACGCGCGGGAGTGGGTCAGCGCCTACGCCGCGCTGCTGGGGACAGAGCCGCCCAGCGCCGAGCAGTTCAAGGTGATCCTGGACCTGGCCGGGGAGGCGGCGCACGCATCCGAGCGCGTGGCCGCCCCGGTGGCCTGCTGGCTGGCCGCCCAGGCCGGGGTGGAGCTCCAGCAGGCGGTGCGACTGGCTCAGGAGGTGTGATGGTGCCGCGCGATCACGACATCGTCCTCTTCGGCGCCAGCGGCTTCACCGGCGGGCTGACGGCGGAGTACCTGGCGGCCCACGCGCCGGACGGGCTGCGCTGGGCGCTGGCCGGGCGCAACCCCAGCAAGCTGGAGGGGGTCCGCTCACGGCTGGCGCAGATCGACGCCGGGCTGGCCGAGCTGCCGCTGCTGGAGGCTGACGTCACCGATGAGCCGTCGATGCGCTCGGTCGCGGAGGCCACGCGTGTAGTGATCACCACGGTCGGTCCCTACATCCGCTACGGAGAGCCGCTGGTGGCCGCCTGTGCCAGGGCGGGCACCGACTACGTCGATCTCACCGGCGAGCCGGAGTTCGTCGACCAGATGTGGCTGGCCCACCACAAGGAGGCACAGCGCAGCGGCGCCCGCATCGTGCACTCATGCGGCTTTGACTCCATTCCCTACGACCTCGGCGCGCTCTACACGGTGCAGCGACTCCCCGAGGACGCGCCGATCAAGCTCGAGGGCTTCGTCCGCGCCGGTGGTACGTTCTCCGGCGGCACCTACCAGTCGGCGGTGGAGGCCATGGGACGGCTACGCCAGAGCATGAGCACGGCCCGGGAGCGCCGTCAGCGTGAGCAGCGCCCGCTGGGGCGCCGCGTCCGCGGGATCTCCGGTGCACCCCATCGCGACGCCGGCGCCGGCGGGTGGGCGGTCCCGTTCCCCACGATCGATCCCCAGACGGTGCTGCGCTCAGCGCGCGCGCTGGAGCGCTACGGCCCCGACTTCAGCTACAGCCACTACCTCGTCATCCGCCGGCTGCCGATGGTGGCCGGTCTGTTTGCGGGCGCGGGGGCGGGGATCGCCCTGGCGCAGCTGCCGCCCGCCCGCCGTGCCCTCCTGAGCCTCAAGAGCTCGGGCGAGGGCCCCTCCGAGGAGCAGCGGTCTAAGGCGTGGTTCAAGGTCCGGATGGTCGGTGAGAGTGACGGCCGGCGCGTGGTCACCGAGGTCCGGGGCGGCGATCCGGGCTACGGCGAGACCTCCAAGATGCTGGCCGAGTCCGCCCTCTGCCTGGCCGGCGACGAGCTGCCGCAGCGTTCCGGCCAGCTCACCCCCGCGGTGGCCATGGGGGAGGCGCTGATCGGGCGGCTGCAGCGCGCCGGCATCGAGTTCCGGATCGTGGAGGGCCCGGAGGGGTGAGCCTCACCGCCGAGGATGCGGTCACAGCCGCCCACGAGGCCTTTGGGCGCCATCCCGGACACCGAGCGCTGCACGCCCGCGGCACACTGCTGAAGGGGACGTTCACCGCCACCCCCGAGGCGGCTGCGCTCACCCGCGCGGCGCACATGCAGGGGGAGCCGGTCCCGGTCACCGTCCGGGTGTCCAACGCCAGCGGCGATCCCAGCATCGGCGATCACGTGCCCGACATCCGCGGGCTGGCGATCAAGCTCTACCTGCACGACGACTCCCGGACGGACCTCTGATGTAGAGGGCGCCGCGCTTTCCGGTGCGCACGCCGGAGGCGTTCCTGGAGTTCGTGCGCGCCCAGAAGCGCACGCCCTCAGTGTTCTGGCGGCGGCCGCTGTCCTGATTCGCCATCCCGAGCGGTCCGCGCCGGATGGCGGGCTCAGCACGACATGAAAAGACCGCAGTCCCGGCTTTCAGACGAGCGTGGGACCCGGTGACCGGCACGTTGCCGACGCTGTCGACACTCACATGGTCGGTACCACCGCCACTTTGCAGCGCCGCGGGGGCAGCGCTGGACTGCGGGCTCGGCGAGTAGCTGTAGTAGGTGACCTGCTGGCCCGACGGCGCCGACGGGGCGACAGTGGCCAGGTGCGTGTTGGCATCCTCGTTGAGGGTCACGATCACCTCGTGGGGCACCGGATCACCGGCCAGCCCGTCGATCTTGTCCTTGATCGCCCAGGTCCGGATCACCTTCCTGCGGGCGAGGCCTCCACCAGGGTGCTGGTACCACCACCGCCCCCCGCTCAGCGTGGGGTTCTGGCAGCCCATGAACAGGTTGCCGTCGAGAAAGGCGAGATCGTCGTGACTGTTCAGGTCACGCGGCCGGATGGTTAGGGACTTGCGGCTGGGAGCCAGGGATCGCGTGCGGCGAGGGCGGTGGGTGCATCGGCGATCGGTTGGCGTCGCTTGGCGGTGGTGCTGAGGTAGG
>JAABUU010000696.1_pt1 | contig 71046 bp, 77 predicted proteins | sample 5559301 | NCBI WGS metagenome assembly JAABUU01 (sample SAMN10711884, study PRJNA513360) | rock metagenome | isolation source: Antarctica rocks | place: Antarctica: Victoria Land, Richard Nunatak white
CCACTTCTGCAGTATCTACACCAAATATCGTTCCCCCGTCTCCCCCCTCGGTAAAAACCAGAACCGAAAGACGTGCGCATGCCGTTTCCAACCCTTTGTTACGAAAGAAACACGAGACAAACCAGGACCCAGTGATGGAAAACATCCACAATCCCATTCCTGCAAATCCAAACCCGCCCCCCCCCACCCATCCTCTTTGAAAACTCCCAGAGGGGCTACCGCAGCTTCCCCCACCCCTGGACTCCACGCGCATAAACCCCGGCGGGGAAAGAAACATTTGCTGGAGCGTAGGGGGACTGGGATTGGGCCAATTGGGGAGCCCGAAGATGGGGAGATACGGTAGGCGGGAATGGGATTGATGGGGGGTTGATGGGAGCGGAGATGGCTGAGGAGGTTGGGGGGGGGCGAGGGATGGGGGAGACTGAGGATGGAGATGCTGAAAGGGAATATGGTGGAAGAAGGGAGGGGGGATGGAGGTTCGTATGTCAGCGGATCTGTAGCGATAGCAGCGAAAGAGGCAGGCAAACACTACTTCCCCCCCTTGTGTGCTTGGAAAGGCCGGTTTGTAAGACAAGGAAACGCTGGGTTTTCCACCTGGCAACGTCGATTGGAGGGATGTGGTGGCAGGGTGCAGAGCGAGATGGAGAATGATTGCGCCTCCTTCTCGACCGAATGGATAGTAGGAATTGCTAGTAATGGATGATATCTAAGGTGGTGTTGATGCAAGTCTTCCCTGCGGAAAAATATATGGTTTTTGTTGATGAACGGGGAAGAGATACTCATGTCGATATTAGAGGGGTAGAAGAGACCTCTTACTACCATGCCTTCCCTTCTCCGCTCCCCATCCCTCCTCACTTTCTAGTCACACCTCCTACCTCCTTGCACTACTAAACGCCTCCAACAAACTCTCCCCCTCCTCGGGCGTAATTAAATTCTCCAGCATCTCCGTCGCGCACTCCACCACATCATCCTCGATCCCCTGCTCATGATAGCCCTCACTAAACGCCAGCCTCGCCAGGATAATCAAATACTTGTGTTGCCCGCCCGAGATCTCCCGCAGCTTGTCCTGTATATTGATTAGCGATGGGTAAGTAGTCACGAGGTAGTACAAGAGGCGCAGGGCGGTATTGACGAGGTTAGATCGGTGCTCGTGACCGTACTGGAAGTCGTAGAGCGAATTGAGTTCCTCGTTGATAAGGAGGACTAAGCGGCCAATGACAACGGGGTCTTTGGCTAGGGCTTCACCGCCGTGGTTGGTGTCACACATGACTTCCATCAAGCTCAGGACTTGCTGGCGGATCTCGCAAATTTCCATCACATCGTAGGGCTGCTCGCCCTCTGGCGACCGCCGGACGTCGATGAGCCATCGCGATAGGAGGTAGAGGATCCAGGTCTCAGATTTCCCTTGATCGCCATCACCAGGGGGCACCCTCATCGCAAAGCTCGCCTCTAAAATACTTGTCCTTAGCAGGCTTACAGTAATGTGCATTTCCTCAACAGGCTGCAAAATGTTCAGTAGCATTCCCGTAAAATCGAAGCGCATGCGGCGCCAGAAGCGGGTGATGTCGTCTGTGCGGTAGAGGTTGTAAGCCATGAGATGGAGGATTTCAAGACATTCTTTCGGGTTGATGTTGTCAGCTTGAATCGATAGGGCGGTTTGTTTAATGCGGGGGATGATGATGATATCGGTAGTATTTTGGACGAGGAGGACAAGGTCGTTTGTTAGGCCTTGGGATGTGTCAGGAGGGCTGATTAGCAGGATAAATTTGACAAGATCGAGAAGGAGGTGGACAGGCGGGTAAAAGGTCTCATGAATGCATTGCTGCCACAATGATATGATGATTAGGGAGAGAGCTGCGGGGAAGTTCTCAATGTCTGTCTTCATGCTGAGTACGAATAACTTATCCAGCAGGAGGGATGACAAAGCTTTCTCTGGATCTGATGGGAACGCGTAGCCTGCCAAAGCCTCAAATGACCGCGGTTCGTCATGTTTAATCCGATGATTCGAAACCTTTTGGGTGAACTGGAACCTTTGATCTCGGAGTTGAGGAGCCGGGGAGGCATCCGGTTCTACGACGGTTATACTTATCTGGCCTTGACCTAGATCATCAGATGAGCTGTCTTTTCTTGGCTGACTGAGCTGAAGTGGCTTGGAAGGACTGCCTTCTGTAGGTCTCTTCCTTTTAGAACCGGCTCTAGGAGTAGCGGATTTTGATCTTAGAGCTAGCTTTGGAGGTGAAGCTAACTGGATTTCATCGTCATCAAATCCATCCCCATAGGGTGCTTTACTCTTCTTAGGTGTCAAAGGTTTTGCTGACACCTCCAGAACCGCAACTTTGCTACCGCCAGCTTTGACGGCCCTTTGAAGGTTCTTCATTTGCTCGGTTTCCCGGGCCAGTTCATTCTCAAGAAATCTCTTCTGAGTTTCGATCTGCTGGCGCTCCGCCCGGGCTTTGTCAACCTCAATCTTCTGCCGTGCTGCCTCTTCCATGTGCGTTTTCTGCAGCGCGGCCAATCTCCCCTCGGACTCTTTTTCCAATTTAGCTTGATTTGCGCGAACGATTGCAATTTCGCCTACTTTGGACGTAGCATTGGCTTTGGCAGATTCAGCAACATGGTGAAGTACTTGGCGTTCGCGAAGTAGCTTTTAAGTATGTCAGTATATCCATACACTGAATATCCGGACAGAGACGCACATCCTGAACTTGAGCCTGTAGGCTTTCCACATCCTCTCCACCCTGAGACAATAGCATCTCACCAGGCTGATGACCTCTGTAGCCACCGTGTTTTACACCTACGCGGTCTTGCATGACAATGTCTCCTTGGGGGTTATGAAGGATATTTTGGTCTTTATATTCTCGTGAGTGTGGTGGGCCACCAAAACGTTGTTGCCGCCATTCTTCCCTCTGAGTGCTGTCACCAGCTACCCTCCCAAGGACAGTATTGCTGCGTGAGACAGGAATAGTAGGTTGTTCTGCAGCATCGTATATTTCACCGTCAAGCATCTCATCATCAAAGTCTCCATAGTCGGAAGAAGGTGGCTCAGGGTTTGCCGGAGCATGGCCCTGTTGAGATTTAAGTCCTCCCCAAGATAAACCTCCAACCCCACTGGTAAGATCCGTCGAAGGTTTTGTCAATGGGCGATGATTAGGCTGGATAGAAGCATGGTTAAGCGGTTGCTGCGTAGATCTAATCGCGTTTTCTTGGAGCTCGTGGAAGGCCGCAGCCGGTAAAGCATCCAGATCATCATCTGAGTAGCCGTCGTCTCCTTGGACTTCGTCCATGGTGTTCAATGTACGCCTTCATAGGCGCAACTGCATTGAGCCCTTTACATAGCGGGAAATATCGCATGAACAACACCATGGGTACTGAATACTGATAGTCCACAGACACAACAGACTATAATGTAATTGGACCTTCGGGATTTAAATCAACCGAGACCGCGTGCGCCTGAGTGAGCAAGTTGAGCTCCCAGGTCAAACAATTTTCAATCCAACTTAACGCTCGTCCTGAGCTTGGATCTACATAACATCTACATAACGGCCCCGGAAAGGGATCATATAGTCATACCGTAGATCGGACTCGTTGAAATTTCCGCCTACACGCAGCAAGCCAAGGCTACCGCTTTCTGACGCCTATCTTGTTTGCTGATCCGGCCAACCCCACCGCGCATTGCAGGAACGGGGAAGGTGCACTCAGACTCTTATTGGAATTGGGTGACTAGAGCTGGGAAGGAAGGGCTCTTGCCAGTTGAAAATAAGATACACCCTTGCGTTGGGACAAGGTTATGGCTCCATCACGGCGCAACGTACAGTTCCAGCACCGGGGAAGCAATCCGACAAGTCCACGGAGACCAAGCATGTCAGAGATAAGTGAAGGGACATCGGAGCATGACAGTCCTACGAGAAATAGAATGAACGGGAATGGGAAGGCTGAAGTAAGCAATGCGGAGGTATACCTCTCTTAAAGTCCACCACCGTCTTAAGGAAGGCTTCCTCGCGTTGCCGGTATCAACTTCTCAAGAGCGTTAGAGCTAATTTCTATGTGTTCGATTGGTACAGAGTGAATCACCTCCTATGTCCGAATACGAGAAAAAGAAGCAGACATTCATAACCCGTACGATATGGACTTTCGTGATGATCTTCGTATTCTTTATTGCCATGTTCTCCGGCCACATCTACATCATAGGCATCGTCACTGCCATTCAGATTGTATCCTTCAAAGAAGTTATTGCGATTGCAAATGTGCCGAGCAAAGCCAAGAATCTTCGATTCACGAGATCTTTAAACTGGTACTTCTTGGGAACAACTATGTACTTCCTCTACGGAGAGAGCGTTATATATTACTTCAAGCACATTGTGCTAGTGGACAAGGTTTTGCTTCCATTCGCAGTGCATCACCGCTTCATTAGCTTCATGCTCTATGTTATCGGTCAGTATCGTTGAATATTGAAACTGGAATATGTAATTGACTGTCCCAGGTTTCGTCTTCTTCGTCGCATCTCTCGAAAAAGGGCACTACCGCTTTCAATTCACCCAATTTGCTTGGACCCACATGGCGCTCTACCTAATCGTTGTCCAAGCACATTTCATCATGAACAATATTTTTGAAGGCATGATCTGGTTCTTCCTCCCAGCCTCCCTCGTCATTACCAACGATATCTTTGCCTACATCTGCGGCATTACATTTGGCCGAACTCAACTCATCAAGATATCGCCCAAGAAGACCGTCGAGGGCTTTGTGGGCGCCTGGATTCTGACAATCTTTTTCGGCTTCGCCATGACTAATATTCTTATGCGCTACAAGTACTTCATCTGTCCAGTCAATGTAAGAAGATTCTTTGTCCTTTGATTTCCCCCTTTAATTGCTTCAAACTCCTATTCTCTCAAATTTCCCCCCAAACATTCCATATCCACCTAAAAGTTTCTGACTTTCCTCTAGGACCTGGGCGCCAACATTTTCACCGGCCTCTCCTGCACTCCCAACCCCGTATTCATCCCGCACCCTTACACCCTCCCCTCCTCTCTCTCATCCATGCTCCCCGCCTCTATTCCACAAACCTTCCACATCGCCCCCATGCAGTTCCACATCCTTGTCTTCGCCACCTTCGCGTCTCTGATTGCGCCTTTCGGCGGCTTCTTCGCCTCTGGTCTCAAACGCACCTTCAAAGTCAAAGACTTTGGCGAAAGCATTCCTGGTCACGGCGGCATCACAGATCGCATGGATTGCCAATTCATTATGGGCTTTTTCGCCTTTATGTATTATCAGAGTTTTATTGCCGTGTACAAGGCTAGTGTGGGCGGGGTCATGGAGAGTGCGATTCAGGGGCTGAGCGTGGAGGAGATGGGGGAAGTGGTGAAGGGTTTGACGAAGCATTTAGTCAATCAGGGCGTTGTGAGAGAGAAGGTCTTGGAGTGCTTAGTTGGAGAGATGGGGAGGAGATGAGGAAGTCGTATGTGGTGGGAACAAGTGGTTTCGATAGTTGGTGGTTTTGAATTACGTCTAAGCGATCATTCTTAGGATGGGAACGGGTTTGGGTGCTTAGGAGCGCGTTCTTTGCTTCGTTAGTGTAAATACCCCTTTCTTGTTTCCGGATCTGTATCACGGAATGTGGATCGTCCATATATCGATCATTTCTGAGCATCGCTCTTTAAACTATCGGAGCTACAACTTACAGGCATGGTTTCGAACATCGACCTAATCCTCACCTTGTATAGACGAGGTTCCTACGTTAATGCACACCCCACAGTTGTGCTTCGTCGCCCCTTTTTTAGCGTGTCTCCATAGCAATTGTTGCTACTGTGGTCGGGGAGCATGAGGACATGCCTTGTTTAAAGAAGGGGGTAATGTTACGAGTGTGTCAAGGCTAGTCCTATTGAGGCTTAGCGGCTTGGCACTCCAGTTTTCAGGTCTTGGGGGCCTGGCGCATGGGACTTGGGACTTGGGAGTCATTGGATAGAACTATTCGTTTCCAAATCGAGTTTAAAAACTCGATTAAAGATTTTAGAGCGGTTAATCTTAGCTAGTCCCACGTAACAGAATGTCGTTACCACCGGATCCACGAGTGGGAGCCACATCCCAATATGATCGAGAGGAAGTTATCGCTGTCGTGACCGAATTCTATCAATTTCTGGCAAAGCTTCCTTATATTGAACCCGCCAATGTCCTATTTCCTCCTGTGAGCGGCTGGTCGAATATCATTCACCAAAATTTTGCGGGTCTGGGTAAGAGCGAGGAAGTCATCGAGCTACTCAAACATTTACCGTACATCGACATGTCAGGTCATGAGTACGTGATTGCACCCAATACTTATCCGTGTGACTATCGAGGAGAGCCCTTTCAGTCACCAGTGACCACGAAATCCACGGGCTGGTATGTCCCGATTGGATCCGAGTTTCCGCCTTGGGTCGTTCCCTTGACCTACGGTAAGAGAGATGGAACCTACTTAATGTTGGATACTACGGACGGTAAGTTCAGGACGCTTGAGGGATCTCGACGCTGTCGTTGGGGACAATGATCAATCAATGCTTAATTCGTGCGTGTTCATAGGCACAGCGACAGATTACAGAATCGTCAGTAGCTCTTATCCGCCAGACTATGAACCCCTCGATCCGCGAAGCTGGCGCGATTCTTGCAATGACCGCACTTGCCGGCTAGCAGACTTCTTAAGCGAATGGACAAAGAATTACCAGAATTTGGAATGGATTGCATTTACAATGAATGGTTGGCCGCATATGATCTTCGATCCCTTTACTCCTGAAGAAATTCAGGAACTTAAGGTACGTTCGTTGCTTTGCTGGTCTAAGGGAAAATTTCTGCGCCCGAGAGCTCCCACTGTAAGGACACCGAAATTTCTGCCTTTGGACGGGCCAGGAAAGTGATTATCCAGCTTTATCACACGTTTCTACGCACATTTTGTCGTATTTCCTAGACATTTAACGTACTTCAAACATTTCTGTGCAGCACGTCGAGGTCGTTCTCACATCGAGCATTTCTGAGTCTAAGAAGCTGATACCTTTGATTGAAATAGGAGTTACGAGAGATACACTACGCACACGGCTGGCCAGATTCCTTGAGACGGGATGAATGTAAGCAGGCAGTTGTGAAGTGGGAAGAATCCCGCCAACAAGGATTTCTCCAGGCTCAGGAGCACGGCATGGATATTGGGAATATCTAGCTAATTCATCAATTGTTGCTACGTGGAAACCATCATGAGAGTCCAGGAAGAAGTGTTCAAAAGCAATGCATTCACAAGAGGGGCATTGGAAAAATTGAGATAAGAAGGCTATTGTCGCTAGAAATGCCCAGAAACCTGTCTTTTCCCGACTCGAACATTCCACAGTTAAAAAGCTCAAAGCACATTCGCCGTACGATCATATCCTATAATGTCTTCGGACCTAGGACTACGATTGAGTAGCTTGTCATTCTGTTAACAGGAATGCAACATCGGCAGGCAAGACTAACATGTGTTCAAAACTAACACAACTGACGCCGAGATATTTGAGACGCTTGAGTTATTCCTAGGTAAGGCATTTTTCCATCCGAGTACAACCGAAAGTTGAACAAAGTCTATCTTGTCGCACATAAATTCTTGATAAGTGATTCTCAGTTCGAACACGTCAATCTCAATGCTCATGGAACCCACGTCCGCCGAGGGAACTCAGCAGAAGAAACCTCATGCCCAGGTAGACTAGGAGCGTTCTGCGCGATAAGACCTGCAGCAGTCGCCGTGGCGGCCATGACATCAGAGGGTGTCGTTGCCGTCGCAGTTGCCGGCACATCTATTGGCGTGGATTGTGGAGACGCGAACCTCAACGCTGACTTGATGTTCAAGTCCGCCAATTCTTGCGAGCACTCCTTATCGGTGCATCTGATCAGACCAAAGTCGTGCCTCAACTCCTTGTCGGTGGCCTTGCGAGTGGAGTTGGCGTCGACGACAGAGATCTGATCCGGGTCGAGCCAGTCTAGATCTCGCCTTTTAAAATTCGGTGCTTGCCCATATGCTGCTGTGTATTGCTTGGCATTCGGGTTACGATCGAACCAGCTGTCTTCATTCAGAAGCGCAAAGCCTCGATGGTCGAAGCGGTTGCCGTTGGCGTTAAGTTGCTCTGGCTGGCACTGGTTAAGTTGGAGACCATCGTCACCATCAGGGTTGACCAGGTTCCTGAAACGCATAGAGAACGCTTTCCGCGTATAGACGGCCTTCACTTTTGTCCACACCGTATCAATTCTGCCCGCGCCATGTTCCGTGCTGGTCTCCGCATCAATATCATTCCGCTGTGCTACCTTGGGGCAGTTTTTCCATAATTGTCCTGCGTTACCATTTTCGTCACCGTTGATTAGACGAACATATTGCTGTCGAGGATTACTCGGCCGACCGCCACTGCCTTCCAACTTCAAGTAGCCATTGTTGGCTTCGTGCAGGTGAGCGGGTGGCCACTCATCTCGCTCACAGCCCTTCCCTCCATTGAAGGCAGGGATTTTTGCGATCCATCCCTCCTTGCGTTCTTGGTTGTACACAGCCACGATTGGTCTTCTATCTGCACCCTGCGAACTATAAGGGCAGGTGATGATGCCGTAACCTGGGTTATGGTGTATGACGGAATTATAGTGTAAGCATGCCTGTCCATAAAGAGCATAGTCGCAGAAAATGTCTGTTGGGGGATCTGCATGATCCTTGATGGAAGTTGTCGCCCTCATGGGTTTCTTGCGCCGTCTATCATTACAGTCGCCATCGCCAGCCCGTTTCGCCTTCTTCGGTATTTCGCAGCTATTTTGGCTTGTCTTCGCGGGCGTATGAGATGATTTTGGGGGGCGTGTCGCGGAGGGCTTTTCTGTCGGTTTGTTGAAGTTGAGTGAGTGTTTTTTGCCGAAGACTTTGAATTCGGCCTTGCCTTCCTTTTCGACCCCTTTGACGCAGACGTCAATCAGGGCTGGTGTAGCTGCGATTTCTGCAAGGTCAAGAATTTCTCCTACAAGCCAAATTAGCTTACAGCTCGGTGATGCGTTCGAGGTGCGAGACTTGCCAACAATAGGGATCAGATCTTCAAGTAATTCAAGGGGAGCCAGCAAAGCGGGCACGGCCACTCTGCAAAAAGCTTTTGCAGCAACATCCAGCACGGCGTTTTCTGCCGCGGCTTCTGCAGCCGCCTTGGCCGCATCTTCGGCCTTGCTTTTGAGCCCTCCTTTGGAAGGAATTGGCTTGAAGCCCTTGCAGCAGTAGCTTTGAAGGCCACCGGTACAGCTTTGATCGCCGTTTTTATCGTGGTGGTTCGTATCCGTCACAACCTCGGTCTCACCGTCGGCGCATCCGCTGATGCATGACAGCCCAACGCCCCGATAGCCCCGCCATCGGCAAGTGCCCATGAAAGTGCCATCGTCGCAACATAGGGTATGGTATTTATTATTCGCACAACGAGAGTTAGTAGACAATTGGCCTGGCTGACCGTTCATCTGAGCCACTGGATTGGTGCCCTTTTTGCATGTGCTGCCGCAGTCAGTTGTGTAGCATGTAACTCCAGCCTGTAAGTTTGCACTCATTTGCTGCGCATCTTGTTGTTGACTCGTAGTTACTCCTGGCGCCCGTGCGAGACTATTACCAGCTTTCTGGTCGACCTGATCCATTGCCCAGACCTTCCTTGGGTGTCAGTCATACGTTCTTAATTCGAGCATAGGAGGAAGGCCCTCACCATAAGACCACCAAGGCAGCGAGAATTGGCAAAATCACGTTTCTGGTGAAAGGTATCGTCATCATCATAAGAAACCCATTGGTTACTGTCCCAAGTGATCCACTTCACAGCTGCTTTTTTGTCCCACTGTGGTGATAGGCTGTTTTTGGCAATGACATCCTGGATCTCCTGATTGTCGAGGATCCCGGATGCGCCAGAACAAGGTCCAGCATTGGCACCACCGTTGAATTGGCAGACACCGTTGGGACTGTTGCACGAAGGGTCCTTCAATGTGAAGCTGCGGCCATACTGTCGCGGCAAAATTAGCTTACGATGCCATCTAGAAGTGGTTCATGACTTGCCCAGCCCTGACCCATGACCACTTTGTCAGGGGTCACACCAGCACGCCAAAGAAGATCAAGCCCAACATCTATTTCAGTGATGTTAGAGTGAGGCGCAACATAAGGGCCTACAAACTTGGAATCGGCATCCCAAATTCCATGCACTGAGCGCTGATATCAGCATGTGCAAAATAAGTGTAGGGCACAAGCCTGGACCCACAATCATAGGCCATGAGATTAAACCAGTCAACAGAGGCTTGGATGCCAGGGAGGTCAAAATGCTGTAGGTACCAATACGACGTCGGCAGCGTCATGGAAATACCATACTTTGACCCAAACGCAGCCCTCAATTCCTTGGCGAGAGCGACATAGTTTTCTCGGTCTCCCGAAGCTCCTCCACGGTCATCCGCCTGAGGATACTCCCAGTCAAGATCCACACCGTCGAAGGCATATGTATCCATGAATTTCATGAGCTCATTGATGAACTTCTGCCGATTTCCTGCACTGCCAGACATATCGCTGAAGGCTGTCCTCGTTGGGCCGGGATCAGTGAACGACCAGCCACCGACAGAGATCCAGGTCTGCAGACCGCGATTGACGTTCTTCAGCGCCGTGAATCTATTGTAAAGGGATGCGCTTTTTCCATCCATGGGAGCAATCTCGAAGCTGGAAGGATCGAAAAACGCAAAGGCAAAGTTAATGTGTGTGAAGCCATTGAGATTCAAATCTTCCGGCGCCACGTTCTGGCATTTGCGAGTGTTAGACCAGGACTCGTAATAACCGATTGTACGCTTTGATACGCTGCCGCCACCGCCGCATGAAGGACGATTGGGGGGCCCGCAGCCTCCGAAGCCTTGCTGACAGCCTTTTTTGCAGAAGTCGTCTGTCGAGCCACAGAAGCTGGTGAAAACCCATGCTGTGTCAGTGAATGGGGACCGTTTGATATTGCCATTTGAGGACCCTGGGGCAAAAACGAACCCGAATTCAGAGCAGCACACATTCAACGGACACTTTTGATTTCCACCTGCCGCATACTGCCCACACTCGGCCTTGGCATCACAGTTGGATGTGCAATTACCTTTACCACATTCGCTTGGGGAGTAGCCGCATAAGCCATTCGTACCGCAACAGGCTGCGTTTTCGCAGGGCGTCTGTGAGTTGCAGGTGCCTGTGGGTAGACCTCGAGGAAGAAGAGAGAATGAATTTAGATTCGGGTTGAGCGGCCAAACGTTGTGTTGCTCTGGTAATGAGGCTTTTACAGCAATAACGCTATAGGCTACGCCAAGGACGATAAATATTGATGTCTGGAATCGCATGATGTTTGCACGTTCTACCTTGGCGAGGCTTGTTGTGATTATATTCTAGGATGGGGCAGGGCATCTCACGCTCAATTTTATGGCTACGTCCGACCGCTGCGCAGAAATATAGGCCCATCTTAGGGAAGATATGCTGATGGTCACACAGCAAATCCTTTCGGAGATTTGAGCCTATGGTGTAGACCTGCAAGCGGCACAAAATTGTAATTTTAGAACAGGGTTTCTACGTGTGACCGCAAAGTCATCGGAGGATGCTATAGGATCTCAGTATGGCTGGAGAAACAAGGTTCGGAATAGATATACGGAATATGTACAGTACCATAGGGGCGAGTGCGGGGTTCGAAAAACGGTGTGCACACAGTGCAGTATACACCGCCTAACAGTTACTGTATTGAACCGTTATCACAATTTGCGCTTTGTGAGTGGTCACCACCCATAATCTTGACCAATTTACGCTTTGGAGACAGTGTCACAAGACTACTGATATAAGCTATAGATATCACTCTCCAGGAAGTGACGAGAGTGAATAATCAGTAGCCCATCACGCATGTTTGCCTATACAACATCTAGTTATTCGGGTGCAGTCATACCCCTTCTGCTACTTGAATTCTTCCACTTGGAAATTTAACCAACTCGATAAATCAACATAATCTGATGTTATTGAAAAGGATTCAAATTCAAATGATTGTGTATTTCGCGTAGATTCAGTTCTAATAGTAATTTGGGATAAATGTTCGTGGATTTGAACCATTTTGCTTTTTGATCCTGTGGTCACCGTCTTTTGTATTACATTTCTTGCGAGGCATTCTTTCACACCCCTGCATATTCCTCCCTCGTACGTTGGGGTTCTCTGCCTACTTGTGGATTCAGCTCGGAAATGCAGATTCACCTCACATATCAGTCTGCTCATCTCGTGATCGTGCAGGGAGCTGCTGGCTTTGCAGTTTTAAGGCTAGCCAATCGGACAGGATCGATGTCAAGTAAGTAGTTCTTTGCCCCAAAGGATTCTGCCTCATTAATGTGGTGAGACATGTTGCTCGGCGGTAAACAAATATGGCGATGACCTGCTTTCGAAGGAATAATCTATTTTAGGGCGACGTCCGGCTTGTAGGCTGGCAGTTGGATCGATGACATTAAAGCCACTTACGCCGCCCAGAGCTACCTACCTGATCTGCGAAGCCCATACACTGTGTTTTGCGACTCTCTATGTTTGGATTTGCAGGACATGGCACAAAGCTTGCTCACCTTCTCAATATGTCTGGTCTTGCTGCATAATGTGACAGCATTCAATTTGTACCCTCCAGTTGATCCAGACAAGCTTGCGAAGGCTTACAATCTCACCACCGACTGTCTTCAGACGCTGTAAGTGGCATTGATAACATTCCTGGTGGAAAGAGCCGTGGCGGGCTTTCCTGTACCGCGTATGAGTTAAGGCACTGATGATGAGAACTTATAATAGCAATCAGTCCCTACCGGACTGCGACCAAACACTCTTCCAAATGGTTGGCACCGTCGATAATTACTACTGGGAGGATGACAATTTGACTACCCTTTGCAGCGGCAATTGCTCTTATGCCACAACAATGTGGGATCTTGACGTGACCAACGCCTGCGACGGCCAATACATGTCCGCGTACGGTAAACTCATACCCGCTGATTCTATTTCCGGCAGATTTGTAGATGGCATGAACATTGCATGCTTACCGTCTACGTATGTTTAAAATTCTCTCGTCTCTTCCCCGTGATCTCGTCTTGGGCTGACTTCGCATTTTCGTTGCAGAACCAATGATACATGGTGCCTGATTGAGTCCCAAGATTGGATCGGCTCAGATATAATCCGTCCTGACTGTAGTGTCAATTCCTCGGACCCAGCTTGTTCAGTCAATGCAACGGACATCGACTCTGCTGAACAGAGAATGGCAAACCTGTATAGCGACAATACTGTAAGTGGTGACTATTACAGACGATCTTCGGATTAACTAGGTGACTGACTGGGTTTCTTGATCAGCTGTGCGACGACTGTTTTATTCAGATGCTCTACCTACGACTAACATCCTCATACCTCCCGGACACTGACTATTCAGATTACCTGGTCGATCAATTACAAGATATCTCAGACGTCTGCTTGACAGTTATACCTGATATCACAGTGCGTGCATTACCGACCTACCCAAGCGGACCACGAGCAAGCTCAATTAACTTTGGTACTGCAACCACGACCACGACAGCGACTTCAATCACATCACCGATTTGTACCGGACAGATAATAGGCGTATCTCAAAATCGAGCTCCACAAGTGCATGGAAGATCAGTCGAAGTCCGTCAAGATTCTTCAACCTGTGACACGCTCTCAAGCAAGTACGGCGTGACAACGGGTGATCTGCAGGCAATCATACAGAGTAATGTATGTGCAATTTCTAGCTCCATCTGCCTCCCAGCTGCCTGCAGCTTGCAGCAAGTTCCCACCGGAGCCACCTGGTAAGCTATCAAATCCATCCTAAACCGACGATTTTGGACCGTTTTGTATACTGAAATACGGCTTAGCGACTCCCTCGCAAGCAGCATCTTGCATAATGTCACGACTATTCAATTCCTTAACTGGAACCCCAACCTCATGGGCCTCTGCGACAGTCCTACTTCAGGCCAGTATATCTGCGTGGGGTGAGACTAACACCATCCCAGATTAAAAACCCATTGCTGACGTATCGAATTCTAGCGCTCCCGGCGGCACATACGCCCTAGCGTCACCGCCTCTGGGAACCAATGCTGACGCCGGCAACCAGCAACGTGGCGGCCCAGGTGGTGTCGCCACACCCACCACAACTGTTACGTCTGTTGGTAACTCAGCGTCTGACGGTCCCGGCCCTACAGCAACGCAATCTGGGATCGCAGCGAAGTGCAACAACTATGCGGAAGTCAAGAGTGGAGACAACTGCTACAACTTTGCCCAAGCCCACGGTATCACGCCGGATCAGCTATACGGGTGGAACAGCATCCTTGGGGCGAACGGCGTAAATTGCAACACCCAATTCTGGGCCAAAGAGTACTACTGCATTGGCGTCTCCGCAGATGGCGCTGGCAGGAGTACCAGGGCTAGTTCAGTGACCGCCCCAGGTCCCACTCAGTCCGGCATCGCAAGTAATTGCAACCGATTCTTGCAGGCGCGGAGCGGAGATAGGTGCTCTACATTTGCGCAGAATAGTGGTATCACAACTACACAGTTGTACGCTTGGAATCCAGTCCTGAAAAATGATGGTAGTGATTGTAGTACTCAGTTTTGGGCTGGAGAGTGGTATTGTGTTGGCGCAAGTACCTAACTAGTTCTATCTGTTTCCTTTCCGAAATATAAAAGCTTATATTATACTACACAGTATTATTAGTAATATATTAATACTATTAATTAGTATATATAGGTATATAAGGTTGCACGTAGTAACGTGAATAGTAAGCAGCGTGGAAGTAGGAAGCGCGGCGGTAGAGCTGGGTTCTAGTACTATTCTACAGCCTGAGGTGACAGAAACTAATCGCTGCCTTCTGAATATGGGGCCGCCTCTCTACTATATACAATTCCCGTCATCGGGCCTGCTTTCCATAAACTCAAGGAACGGAGGGAAAAGATCAACTGATAATACCATAACTCGACATGTAGAAATCAAGCTGAAGGATGACGGGGAATGAGAGGTGTAAATATTCACCATCTAGACAACCGTGACGGTCGCAGTCTCAAAGGGTCAGCCTTATCCCATAGATCGCCTGTTGGCTTTATTGCAAAATACCAAACGAATTCCGTAGCTCGAGTCATCATTATGTACAGTAGACATTTCCGCAAACTGCGGCTCTTTCTCGTTGCGGATATAGTAGCCAACCCTTCCAAGCCCTCTGGTATATCTGAACACTCTTGAAATATACACCAGCACAGCTCTCGTGAGTTGTAATTCAAGATCCGTGCCGGAAAGACACGCTCTTGAATTTATCGGTTACTAGAGTCTTGAGGGCCACGCTCATCTGCCTTTTCAGCAAACAATGCACTGTCCCCTGTGCCCTGCTTGAGACGCACATATACGCCCCCTGATCTCCAGCCAAAGACATCCTCAGGTACCTATAAATTATAAGGTCAACTGTAGAAGCCTTTTCTTTCAGCAAAGCATCTAATTATGCTATCCGTGACACCCAATGCTGCGATTCTTAACGGAGAATTTCGGTAAACGTCGCGCATTTTGGCAGCTTCAGCCTCCCACAGCTGCGGAATCCTGGAGTATAAACCAGGAGTCAATCCAAGCATAACCAAAACTGAGTTTCCACGCGATAATTATTGCGTTACAAAATATTTTTGACACATCCGCAAGTGGAATGCCTGCTTACCTGGATGCTATTTTTCTGTTATCGTAGTGAGCATCTTTGAACTACCCCAGCGGTGGTTCTAGGTCAAAAAGGCATTTTTTTGGCCATCACGCTCTGGGTCATACATCTGAAGGTGTGAGTCAATGTGATCCCTCCTCTCCACCAACAGCAAGCACCCGAGTCGGAATAGAATTTGGTAATCTATTAGATCGCGTGCACTTTTGATGATTTGAGAGACAGTTTTCCACAGCCATCGATAGGCCCGCTGAAAGGCAGCTGCAGATCCCGTATCTAAATGGTCTAGCTTGACACATTCGTCCAGAGTTGAGGTAATATCGTCTACCCCAATCGGCATGATACGACATGAGGGCTACTCAGAGACCAGGCATTGCGGTGAATAGTAGATATCATTAATAACATGATATTCTCATCGATGTTGATATCCATCCAGGTCTGATCATCAATTTCGAGTAAGTAGTCATGAAGTATCCATATCTGACCTTCTGGCAGAAGGTAGTGATATTCTTCAAACCAAGCCCAGCCGTTGCTCTCCCATTTCCAGCGCTCGCAATCTCAGAATGCAGAGGCCACCCGTTAGCCGCTGATGCTTTCAAGGATGTGACACTTGGCTGCTGAGCAAACCTCCCTTGCTTTTCAAAGTGTTTGACCAGTTCATTATCCTCTAGGAGGCGGTTCAACATCATTGAGAAAACTATGTAGAGGTGACACAGGTCACCAAGTTGAAGGAAATTGGATTTCGCCTCCATTAGGTCTATAGTACCGTATGCGCCCGGTAAATACGGCCGGGGAAGTGCGACGTTGATAACGGTGGAAGGGATATCTCTTCCATCACCTGTGTTGATCATTGGGCCGGAAGTGTTCGAATCATGACTAAGAATACGCACTACAACGCAGAGCAAACGAAGGAAGATGCGCTGCATCAATAATATTTGACTTGAGAACCTTATAGAAGCAGAGACCAGCACAGATCGCATGTAGACAAAAGAGATGAGGGCAGCATGAGGAGCAAGAACCTAATGCAGGAACCTCGTAGCTAGGTTTCATCCAAGCTTGCCCTGGCCGTCAGACAATCTTCGAGAGCGTTACAATAGGACCATTGGAATTGAAGGGCTTAAGAAGATTAGTGAAACCTTGATGATGCTCTCTGCAATATTCATCAATTCCAAACGTCGGTGAAGATGAGAACAAGGTGATTAGAGTAATGAGGTTGCTCATGTATCTATTTGTAGTGCTTAAACGCGCGCACGGCGCGTCTAGTTAATTATATCAAATCAAGTCCAATATCCAATCCAGCTCAATCTCCCCACTCTACCCACTTCTGCCCCCGTCTTTCACCAGTCGCTATCATGGTAAGCCCTCATCCTTCCCACAAGCTTCGTTCCCAGCTGAAGAATAAATCCTAGCTCCCCCTCGGCCTCCTAACAGCCGCGCAAGGCCACCCCATGCTCGTGGAGCTCAAAAACGGCGAAACTCTGAATGGCCATCTAATAAGCTGCGACACCTGGATGAACCTAACTCTCAAAGAGGTCGTTCAGACATCTCCCGATGGCGACAAATTTTTCCGACTTCCTGAGGTTTATGTACGGGGAAATAACGTATGTCTCTAACCCCCCGCCAAACATCTTCTAGCAGCAGGGGAATACTCATCGGCGCACGCCGCTGATATTCGATGGGCAACAGATTAAATACCTGAGAGTACCGGATGAGATCATTGATCTGGTAAAGGACCAGCAGAGTCAGCCAAGTGGTAGTGGGAGGGGGAGGGGAGGAGCACCGAGAGGGGAGCATGGTGGTAGGGGCAGGGTTGAGAGAGGCAGGGGCGGTGGAGGGAGAGCAAGAGGGAGAGGGAGGGGATAAGAAGGAGAAGTGATAAGTAAGGCTTGGATATGATACCACGGAACGAACCAAGAAGTGTGAGCTTTGATACCCCGTGGAAAGAGGCATTTGGGAGGGTTATTTGCAAGAGAAGGCTGCGCTACACTGCGTCGGCTGAGATTCAGGTCACAACTGCAGATAGCCGACCGCAAGATGGATCCAAGCGTCATGCGACTGTTAGAGATCTCAAGGCATCCATGTATTGCATGAAGCACATGGGACCGATATCTTGGGTTTTAGAGTCTTCGGACGGGCCTCCGCTTGCTTTGAGACGTGTCGTATCGAGAGCGAGACTGATACTCATCTTAGACTTGACAAGCACAAAATGCGGTACTACTTGGGAGCCAAACGTTCTTCTCCTTCGTGCATACTGATGTTCCTTTTCGAAAGGTGTCGCGGTCCATCCTGATTCTATGGAAATGACAACAACTGCAATGCTGGAAGTCTACAAGAGACCTACGGAAGAGAAAACTGAAGTGGATGAAGGAGGCCGCCACAACTACCTTCCCATTCCCGGAATGACACAATCATGAATATCTTACGTCCAGTGGGTGAAGCGTCTAAGTACCTATTATGTCCATGAGCACGGACAACATTATCAGGAATCCCCTATTCATAATGCTAAGGAGTATCTGAGGGATAAGAGCGCCTTCGGCGCAACCTTACGCAAGATCCCATGTATCACAAAGCAGCATTTCACAATCCGAAACGTTAACGTTGATTTTGTGAGATCTTTGCTGCTATTTGTCACTGACATAGATCCCTCTATACGTCTAGGAGGCAAGAACCTATGTAGAATTCGGTCCACACATCTGGGAGTGTAACGAGTGCAGGTATTATCAACGCCCTCAGATGCGACACCAGATTAGGCAGTATTGTTAGCATGGGTCAGTGTCTCCCATCCTACAAAGAGAATGTCCGTTCCTGCAGGCTGCTGTTGGAGGGTCAGTTTTTCGGTGTTCGGCATACTGTATCCAAGCCTTGTGTGCATCGCGTTGAAACCGACTTCGGTGACTATTGCATGGCATCAGATATTTACAGGTCAAGGAGGAGGGAGAGCCAATAACATGTACTCACTGGGACCAAGGCCCTTTTTGATCACACCATTGCATAGCCAGGATGGTACTGCAGCCCCGAGCGCATAGAGGGAATGAAACCCAAGCGCATACCGCAGTCGAGTTCCAGTATCTCCGGTGTAGAGATCAGTGCCCTGGATGCGAGCCGTTTCGGCTACATGGGAGATGGAGGAAATGCCATAGCCTGCATGGGTGAAGTCTCGGCAGGTCTCTTGAGATAGACCATCTACGAAGGTGCTTTGCCCTTGCCAGTATTTGATGATCTGAGCTTCCGTTGTAAGTCCGCTTCCAGGGGCGGCTTTTGGATACGGCCCGTCCTGCGTAAGATACACATATGCAGGAACACGACCCAGGTACTTTGCCATGGCATTATCGTAGCTGTCGCCGTCGTTGAGAAACACCGCTATACCAATTGCAGCTTCCATCATGACTTCCCTAGAGAATCAGAAGAACGAATGAGGGACTCAGAATGCATGCCACTAACCGAGCTCCCAATTGCCGTTACTGTTAGACCCAACTATAACTTCGGGAAGATATACATTGCGAAGCATGTTCTCGAAAGTGGCAATATCGCTCGCAGCCCAGCCGGCATTGCTGTAGCGAATGGTCTCAGCAGCTCGAGCCCATGACGCTCCGGACCAGCCAGTCTGCAACGGCGCATTGCTATTGTTATGACCCTGGATGGTCTGAGCCCAGGCGTTCATATAGGAGATGGCCTTTTGCGCATATTTCGTACTGTCAGAAATGTACCAGGCTAGAGACATGGCGTAAGCAGCAAGAGCATCCTGTCTCTCCGACGTACAACCGATGTTTGGCGTGCTCGTCGGCCCACACTGAACTATGGTAGTAGGACTGGGCGTACGGCTAAGAGATGCCAGGGGATCTGCAAGCATAGCACTGTAGGCATTGCTCCATGGTTGTGCGCCTTGAGCCACCTTATACTTGATCAAGTTGAGTTGAGCTGTATCAAGAAGAACACCAGGGTGTGCAAAGTGTTCTGGAGCTCGGGGCTGATGAGTCTTAGAGTTTTCGACTGGGAATGAGGAGACTAGTTGCAGCGCTGCGAGAATGAGGATAGTGGGTTGGAAAATCATGTTGAAGCACCCGGTCCGTACACAGAGTCTCGGTAAGGGCCTTTGCAGGTCCTTTATATGCGGACTTTAACACCCATGAAGATAAGAGACAGAAACGGATGAAATTCAGGAACCAATCCCATTGCTGAGTACAGTAAGCTGACTGCATTTGAAGAGACATTAGTTGCCTGCTTTATAAATAGGTAAAGCCACGCCGATCATTTCGAGAGATATTCGATGAAATCCACTTCTAATTGGGGGCGGATGAGGGGACGCGGCAAATCGATATCTTAAGAGCCGATGCATAACCGCGATAAGAGCGCTTCTTAGGCGAGATTTACGAGGGAGCGAAAGTCGAGGTTAATGTCCTCCGCAATCAATGCCACGTGTGCTAACGACAATTGACGCATTATGGCATTGTCTATGCCCGTCGTTCAGTCCAGTGTGGCTTACAAGACCCTATCTCTGTTCGAAACCGGTGAAGCAGGCTTTTCGACGATGTTTAAAAGCTTCGCAACAGCGGAATTACGCTCTGGCATGTATACCAAAAGGAGGGCGCCCTCAAATGCCACCGCGGGCATACGTGCATCGTACATCAAAGAAGCAATCCTTTGTCAGCGCTTCAGGCGATCCACATGAGCTATCAGGTGGAGGCCAGCTTCAGGATCTTCCAACCGAAGCTGCTTATGAGGAGCTACGGCGCGCAGGTAACACGGGGAACTATTTACGGGTGCAGGCACTTGCGAAGATACTTGTCAGAGACCGGGGCGAGAAGCCGAATCCTAGGTTGTACTTGGCATTACTCCTTGCGAACACAAACCCGCAGCATGGCTCTCCGGCCGAGGTTAAGGGACTACTGCAGGAGATGAGAGACGAGGGCTTCACACCAGACTCGTCTGCCTATCATGCTGCGCTGAAGGTGGGTTAATTTGGAAAGAAAGGTGACTTGTCAGCTTATGGTCTTTTTTTAGGTTCTTGCTATCCACCCTGATTACATACTGCGGAAAGACATCCTCGATGAGCTACGCCAAAGATGGTTTTCAATATCGAATGAAGGCTGGCACAATGTCATAGTGGGAATGCTTAGAGATCGTCAAGTGGAGCTAGCTTTGGAGGCCCTCGAACAACTGCAATTGGATGGCGCAAAAATAAATCCCTGGCTGTATGACATGGTTACATACATTATGTGTGATGCAGAAGAATTTGACGAAGTCCTCCGACTAATCAAGTATCGCATCCACAACGGCGAGCTTCAAATCTCCCCAACCCTTTGGTTCTACTTGCTTGACACCGCCAGCCGCACCCTCCACTACCCTGCCACCCTCTACACCTGGCGCAAACGCGTCGAAACCGGCTACCTCAATCCGCCGTCCGGCATTTGCCTCAACATCTTGAACACCGCCTCTCGTCACGGTGACTTTCACTTAGGAACCGATGTCTTCCGAGTCCTTGGCAACCGTACCCATACCCCCGCACTTCATCACTACGAAGCCCTCCTCGAATCATACCTTTCGGCCGGCGACCTCAGAACGGCTCTCACACTCCTTACCCTTATGACCGCCGCCAGTGTTCCCCCCACCGAAGCCTCCACCCGCCCTATCTACACCCACCTAAAGGAGTCCTCTTCTCTCCCCGCAACCGCCCTCTCGATCCTCCACGACCTGCGTTACGCAGACCGCGAAATCCCCACTGTAGCCGTGAACGTCGTCATGGAAGCCTCGATCTACCACCAAGACCTCGAATCCGCCATCGAAACCTACAAAACCCTGCACACGCTCTGTCCCAGCGGTCCCGACACCACCACCTTCAACGTCCTCTTCCGCGGCTGCAAATACTATCACCGCAAAGACCTAGCCATGTTCCTCGCCTCTGAAATGGTCGCCCTAAAGGTCCCACCCAACGCCCTTACATACGATCGCCTTATCCTCGTCTGCCTCGACACTGCCGAGGAACAGGAAGAAGGCTTTGAGGATGCGTGGAGGTATTTCCGAGAGATGAAGGGGATGGGATGGTGGCCGAGGCATGGGACTGTGGTTGCGTTGGCGAGGAAGAGTAGTGAAAGGGAGGATGAGAGGGTTTGGGAGTTGGTGGGGGAGGGGGAAGAGGAGGGCATGGAGAGGGTGAGGATGGAGGGGTTGGTAAGGGAGTGGTGGGGTGGGAGGGGGATGGATGGGAAAGGGGAGGAGGAGATTAGTAGGGAGAGAAGGAGAAGGGGGGGGAAGTTGAGTAGTGGGGGGGTGGTTTGATGTCTGGTAGAATGATATGGATGTAACCTGCTGAGATGGAAGGTACATGAGGATGTATAATTGAGCTGATGTACGCTGTAATATGCTACAATCTATATGAATGCCTATATACTACATTCCAGACCCTCATACCGCCAATGTCCCATCTCCATGCGTAAGACTCAAGCCTATGACCATCGTACATTTCGTCCTTTCCATCGCAAAGATAGGGTAGCCATCTGCATGCCAGTCTCCCACAATCCATGTTGTATCTACTCTCCACCTTGCCACAAAAGTCGCCCCTACCTCCTCCTCAAATACCAATTAAAAGCCAACGCATTAATCTCAGTATTATACGGCGTCGGCACCTCCCCCAACCCAGGCCTCGCAACCGGATGCCGTATATACACAGCGCTGCACACCCGATGATGCACCTCCAAATACCGTGGCACAAACACAAACGCCGACATCCACTCTCTCGGTCTCCAGGGCGTTGCGTACGGCTTTGATGCATCGATAGGGTTATCCCTTGCGGCCTCGATGGCTTTTTTGAGGGTGGCCTCGTCCGCGGGAGCTAGGGAGGGTCTCGAGGGCGCGGGGGAGTCGGCAGAGTTTGGGGTGGCGCTGGAAGCCGGGGCGATGTTGAGGTTTGCGGTCATTTCTAAGAGCTGGGCTTCGATGCTATCGGTTAGGGAATTGGGGCGGGAGAGAGTGCGTTTTAGGGTTCGTTGAAAGGCGCGTAGATCTTGTTTGCGTTTTGCGGAGAGGGAGGACGCGGATGGGGCGGTCAGAATGGAGCGAGCATTGCTGAGGAGGGTTGTTAGGGTTTGTTTTGGGGAGGATGCGGCGGGTGAATCAGCGGAGGTGGAGTCAGGTGTGGTTGGGAGGGTTTCTGAGGAGGGAGATTCCTCCGACAAGGAACCTTTCTGGCGGAGTTTGCGCGTTGCGCGACGCTCTTTAGCATCTTTAGAGGCGCCGGTGGCGAAAAGGACGCGCTCGGGGTCGACTTGGAACATGTCGCCGGGGTTGAGTTGGTACCCTGGATAGATCATCTAGAGTATCCTCAGTCATCAATTACATTCCTTTATAAGGTGGCTGATATGAACCTTCTTGCCATTGACCCTCACATATCCATGAACCACGAATTGTCTGGCTTGTCGTGTGCTGCTGGCGAACAATGCTCGGAATACTGCGGTGTCAAGTCTCCTCTCAACTGGCGCATACACCATATTCATGTATGGAGTTTTGGGGAACGGCTTCGGCTTCATATCAGGTGCAGGTTCAAGTCCCGCGCCCCTCCCCAGAGCTTGTTCTGATCCGTCCGAACGAGCGAGATATCTGTGATCCATAGGTACCACGGAGCGTAGCGATGGCCGAAACAGCATCTGCCATTTCTTCTCCCGTATTGTTTCTCCATGATAAGCACGTGTAAGAGCTTTGGAAGTCCATTTCTGTTGGAAGTAGGTTCTATCTGCGTACTTGGGCAGTTCGGCACGAGAAAGATTGTAGAGATTGTATTTATTCCAGGATTGTCGGATTTTCTGAACGGGAAATTAGAAACACTATTGATGGAGGAGCTGTGCTATCTTCACTTACCAGTCGTTTAAGACCGTGAAATCGCTTTCGCATTGTGAAACCTCCTATTACTTGGTACTGGTAGCTGGATATTCTTTGACTTGGTACGAGTATCAGATCAGAGGTCCTCGGTCAAAGAATTTAGGTCGGGAAAACTTGCCCCTCGCTTGAAAGCTCGAATTGCGGGCACGGAAATGAAGCTCCCACTTTCATCCTATTCACCATTCATCCAACTAGATACCGAACGTGCTGCGCTCTTCAAGGCACTTACTGTCAATTCATTCTGCTTCACTTTCTACGCTCTGACCCTAGAGCGCAGGTCAGGATCCTGCAAACACCAACACCTCTAATTCGGACTTCTCCAACCGAGTCACCATTACAATTCATTTTCTGTCTTGGGGAAGCTGGAGAGCTGCTCATATTAATCTCTTGCATACAGTTTCGAACCTTCTATTTCTAATCGCTGGCCGCTGCTACCTTGTTTGATACGCACATCTAAAAGGGGCCAAGATGGTCGATATCGCAGTTGAGACGATTGAGCCGGACCCTTCTGCAACATCTATTGAAAACAATCAGACTGTTAACACCTCGGAGAATGAGGCATTGCCAGAAGCTCCTAAGGAAACACTTGGTATATATCTAGTTCTCCCAGCCTACCGTTATTACAAAAGACCGCACTCCACTACAGATTATCCAAACGGTTGAAACCATGCTAACTCTCGTTGAAGTAGACAATGATGCCTTGATAGAGGACAAGAGCACAAAAACTGAAAACACAGTTGCTGTTGAGACGGAAGGTCACGGAGCTCCAGCCGAAAAAGGGACGAACAGCGAATCGAAAAAAGACGGTGTGACATCAGATAAAGTCAGAGAAGGTCAAAAATGGAACAACCGCAACCGCTCCCCCAAGAATTTCAAACAAAACGTCAAATCCGACCTCACGTCTCAGCCAGTAAGCAGTGATCCAGTGGAAATCCGTAAGCAGGTTGAATTCTACTTTTCAGACTCCAACCTTATGTCCGACAATTTCCTCTATTCCAAAGTCGAAGGCCACCGAAATCTTCCTGTCCCAATCAGCATCATACATTCTTTCAAACGCATGCGCCATTTTCAACCCTATTCTGCCGTCATTGATGCTCTTAAAGAGAGTGAAATCCTTGTTGTTACCGACGATGATAGCTGTGTCCAGAGAAAAGCCCCAATTCCTGAACATCTCAAGGATAAACCCATGGTCGAAATTCAGAAAGTCTACGAGGACGCAGCCATGGCCAGAAGCGTCTATGTCAAGGGCTTTGGCGAGGAAATGCCGAGCACCCAATTCGATATCGAAGCTTTCTTCGCAGAACACGGCTCTACAAATTCCGTTCGTTTACGTCGTCAAAACAACAAGACCTTCAAAGGCAGCGTTTTCGTTGAGTTCGACTCGGAAGCGACTCAGAAGGCCTTCCTCGCTCTGGAACCTAAACCGAAATGGAAAGGCAACGACCTCGCGATCAAGAGCAAGAAGCAGTACTGTGATGAAAAAGTCGATGATATTAGAGCAGGCAAGGTTCGGCCGCATTCAGGTGACCAACCATCGAGCCACAGTGACAAGCGCGGTGATAACGATAACCGCGACTGGAGGATCCGGCGAGACGAAGATAGCAAGTCCGGCTTCAAAGATAGAAATGGTGGGCGACACAAGGGCTTCGGGAGCGCTGGCCGTGGCCGAGGCGGTGGGAGGGGCAGAGGCCGTGATAGGGATGGGAGAGACCGTAATGGAAGGGATAGGAACGACGCAAAGAAAGAAGACGGAGATGAAAAGTAGGTCCTGCGCATCTCATATATGACACTTGTCTACTGGGCCTCGACCTAACCAATCAAAGCAGCACCCCAGCTCAACCCGAGTCTCCAGCCGCTGAACGCATCACCAAGGAGAATGGAACAGCAATGACAGCTGAAAAGCCCCATGACACTGTTATGCCAGATACTGCTCCCGTAACCTTCACAGGACCAGCCTCCAAGAAGCGTGCGCGCGAGGACAATGACAATGGCGCTGGAGAGCAAGGTAGCGCCAAGAAGGTGGATATCAAAGATGGCGACTCCTGAGATGGGGTGACTGAGGTCACCTAACGATGCACGAATGGGCAACAGAATGAATGCTCCTCGGAATCCAAAAGTGGACTAGCACTCAAAGGCATCATCTTTCCACTAGCGATTTCGTACAAACGAGTCCCAGGAAGCATGGACAACAATGATTTCGAGACTCCAATTACTCGCACGTGCTAACACTAGGCTTGCAAGCCCCGAAGATACCTGTGCACATATGGCTTTCTAGCTCTTCTTCCTGTTTGGAAGACGATAAAAGCGCTGATCGACGACATAGATGTCAATGATTTGATGCAGATACAATATTATTACAGAATGCTAGTTCCCTCCATTGTAGCCAAATCACCCGCTCCTAATATGGAAGCACCTCCTAGATGCCCACCTGAAAAGCAAACCCCCAATCGACCCGATAGCGGGCATGTTTCTCCAACCCCCAAAATATCCTACAAACACTTATAGCTCCTCACCGCTATCCAGCATGTTCCACAATCTCACTAACAACCGTTCCCCCTCTGACCACACTCTTCATCTGCTCCGGCACCGGCCTCTCCACATAATCATCATCTTCCCCCTTGCCGGGTAGGTTGATATTCACCCCTGCACACTTACTAGTAAATACCTCCGTGTCCAGACTCTCTTTCCCGAGATAAACCGCCGCCCCATCCACCTGATCCAACATGACAGTCGGCAACGTGCCAAGCACTTGCATCTCGAACTTCGGGGATTTGATTACGTCTACGGACGACACCAAGCTGTCAATGACGAGAGAGAGGCGGGTGCAGTTGTCGATGCTAATGGCATTTGCTTTGCCAATTACGCGGATGGCGGTTTTGGTGCATCGGGAGATGAGAATGGAGTGCGTGATGGAGGCTTCGATTTCCAGCATGCCGTCATGGGAATCGTAGTGTTCAATGATCCACTTGTTGCCGTCGAGTTCTCTTCTTGGGGGTTTCTTCGTGCGCATGCTCTCTGGTTTAGGCTTTTTACCCGGCAAGGGGGACTTGCCGCGGGAGGAAGCGCTATTTTGAGATGCGGTGCGAGTGGGAGCAGAAGGAACGGCCGCGCCGGCGCGGAGAGTCGGGTTCTTATGGGTTTGAGAGGATGGTTCGACTTTGCGGAGATGGGACGTAACCGCTTCACCTTTTGAGAGCTGGTCGAAGACGGCGCCCATGTCGGCGGTGCCGCCATTCGTGGATGTGGTGGAGGCGCCGTTCGTTAGGGGGTTGTCAAACGTCGGGAGAGGTGGTGGGGGTGGTGGAGGTGGAGTCGCTGAGTTCAAAGGTGTGGTAGCGGGCTTAGATGATGATTGACCTGACTGGACCTCGTGGAGAGCTTCCAGTGGGTCTATCCCATCTCTATTATTCCATGTGACGCCCGACGGGTAATGGTGTTTGACGTAGCTAGTAAGCGAAGTGAAGATACGGTAGAAAGCCTGTGCCCATTCAACATGGATACGGTCTCTGCAACGAGGTTAAACTTATGTGGAGTAGGCATAGTCAGTGAAACTTACTTTTCTTTATACTCTTTGATCACACGATTGCCGTAGAATTGAGCACTACCCAGCATATCGCCGATAAAAGCTGCCGGTTTCGGGTCAATTGTAATCCAGCCAAGTACAGCGATTCCTTCCGAAACAGTGGTAAGATGGTTGAAAAGAGGCGAAGGTCGGTTGGCTTCCCGTATATCGCTCACGGCACCCATCATTGATTGCAACTCCTTCAATATCTCCATGTATACCGGCGACTGGATATCTGGTTTCTTCGCCTTTGTGGTAACGATGAGAAATTTACGTTGAGCTGCAAAAGAGCGTAAAACAGCGGCGGACTTCTTCGTCAGCATATCTGTGCTCGTCAATGTCGAAGTTCTCCTGGTGGTGTACCTGTTCCGCTACCAGGCCTCCAATCTCTTCACTCATGTTCACATACGTCTTGACGTCCCCGTTGATCAAGCCATCAAAGTCATCGATGGCTGGTGGTAGAGGTTCAAATACAGGCTGTGGAGAGGCAATAGTTCCCACTGGTTGATCAATTCCACGGCCGGTGGCGAGACCTGCTTCCGGCAATGCTGGAACTCCGTTCGTTGACGCAGATGCGTCGCTCATTGTCGGAACTAAGTCCTCCAAACGTGAAGTTGCAGCTTCGAGCCTGCGGATAATTGTTAGCGAGGCCAGAGGCATTTTTACTGAAGAAAAGGTGTGGTTGGTGTCTATTGTTGGCAAGGGGGCTGTTTATGGATGATGCAGAGAAGAAAAGGCGGTCTCGATAGAGCATGAGAGACAAGTTCATGCAACGTACCGCTTGATGAGCGTCGTTAGGTTATTCATACTGTTGGCCATTCTGTAAGAGCAATGCTGTAGCTGTCGAAGGAGTGAACAGAACGCAACCTGCTGCTTTGGAAGCTGCAGAGTCAAACAAGCCTCCTGACCGCGTCAATAATTCACAAGTATCACAGTCACGACGGTATATATGTAGCTTCAGTGTCTTATGCTCAAAGTATTTCATTTCTGGGATAGACCGGGATTTAGCTACGCTTACATAATCGATATTGGCTAAAGAGTTCCCTACCTACCTACTACCTAGACCCGACCTATGTAAAGTGAAGAAACTCTCTCTGATCGAGTTTGGTTTCTCGGAAGATTGCTGCCCAGCAAAGGGTCAGACCTTTTTAGAGGTGCTGGGGGAATTCCATGATGAGCAGTCCTGGGATGTCAGGCAAAGGTGCGTTGTAGAGTTACATAAGCCTGGTGAAGGACTTCTCAGAATGGATTTCTGTACGCTTGGCATGTTCATCATTGGTGGGTCAGCTTGGAGAGAGAGCTTGGTCGCACAACTCAGCAATTACAGATGAGATATGGTATCCTCCGCCTAGACCACCAGTACTTGGAATCATGGGAGGAGCAGGCTCTTGGGCAGCACTCGGAGCAAGACTCTTCCGGAAACCGCCATCTTCTGTACTCGTCGGATGGGTAGTGCACAGAGGTTCCGACTTTCCACGAGAGCTAGAGCAAGAAATTTGCTCATGGCAAACGCGGTGTAACTTTATAAGGACTCCCGAACGCCTGACGACACGAGGTCTCAATCATTATACAAATGAAGAGCATCGAGGTAGACATCTTCAATTAATCGAAGGACCAAACATGGGCTGATAGTGCATGATCCAAAGAATTCATGTATCTGACCCCTAAGATCCGAGTCGATCAAAACGTCCTCCCTTCTGAACACCTCAACTCGAAGACCTACCACTTAATCTGCTCCCCAAGACGTTGCATCGAGCTTGTTCAAGGCATCCTTGAGAAACGCAAAGCGCTTGAGCTCGATGGCAAGTTCCTACCGGGGACGATGGAACGGCCTATATTCGTCTGGGAGCCCGTGCCCGATTTGTGTGTACCAAGCGAACTCCTTAATTGCATGGAGGCGCTGAAGTTTGTCAATGTCATTAGTCCAAACCTCGATGAATTTGCCGCTCTTTGCGGTGTCGAGATCGATCTGGATCAAGACTCGGGCCACCAAATCTTGAGAAGCAAATGCGAAGAATTGTTGACCTTAGGCTTTGGCTGCAAACCTGGCGCCGTTGTGGTTCGGCTTGGTGAGCGTGGTTGCTACTGCGCCCAGTCCGCCCGTCACACTTCCTTCCCGGCTTTTTATGGCTTTTCAAGCAAGTCCGATAACACCCAAATCGAAGAAGTCCAACACGAGTCGGAGAAGCGCAAATTCGAGAGTGGGAAGGTTGTGGACCCAACCGGAGGTGGTAACGCGTTTCTTGGTGGCTTCTGTATTGGGCTGATGACTGAACCTCATGCTGGACGCCTGACCGACTTCGAGGTTGCATGCATGTACGGTTCTGTTGCCGCTAGCTTTGCAATCGAGCAGGTAGGAATGCCGAAGCTAAGCTATAGCGAGCGCGATGGGAGAGAGCTGTGGAACGGCGAAAGCGTCTATGATCGGACGAGCCAATTCGAGATAAGACTCAATGTACCGCCACTCACGGATGAACAGCAGCGGAACGCTTCACTGTATGAACCTGCTGGAGACGGCATGAATGATGGAAAGATGATACGGGAAGGTAGCCCTGCTGCTTGATCCTGACAGGATTTGTTAACTCGATCTTGATGGCCCGCACTTACCACTATTTAACTAATGGTATTGGTAAGACGCAGGCATTCCTCCTCCAGAGCCTTGATTGATACACTACTTTATATGGTAGTTCCTGTTGTGGCCGTCCTCAGAACTACTAATCATCAGCATTGGGAGTTGGGTCTCTGTAAAGAAATCTACGTCCATGGCTTGCATAATGATATATGTGCCTTAAGTGTCTAATGATTGTGAATGCTTCCCTATATGGGGGATATAAAGCCCCTTCCTTTCACCAAAACGCCAGCAATGATGTCTGAGGACAGGAGGCTATTACTGCCCTTTCGCGGCTCGCTCGTGCTCTATGATCTGCTTGCTCCACCTACACCATAGTACTGTCAGATCTGATAATGTGGCTGTATCTCAACTGAGGATCTGCCCACCATCGACTTGGAAAGAATCTGTCTTTCTCAGGAAACCTGGTCCGCACCTCTCGATCTGCACTAACGCTCCATACCATTGCCACAATGCCAACGATGACGGCTCCCATTACTGCCGTATTTGCCTTCCAATTCGCCGGTTGCGCGTACCATCCTCCAGAGGGTGACCATACATGCTTAGGATAGCTGTGTCAGGGTCAGCCATGGGTATAGAGCCCCCGAGTTGAGAAGAGTAGGCGGAATGGCATATAGCGCTTACGGTATTTTCCCTCCACTGCTGTGAGAGACAGCAGCACCTTTCGATTGGACTGTCTTGATTGAGTGATCTCCCTCCATGATGATTTTCCAATCTGATACAGAGCTTGCTGCAGATGTTCTGAGAAGCAGTCGAGGTGAAGGTATTTAGCTTAGCGTCCGCCGTCCGCTGTACAACCCCTGCACTTTCACGACACGACTTTTAGCCCAAGAAATTTCCTAGGTCAGCACACGATATTGATATTCACCACAGTTCCAATCGTCCGAGTTTGAAGTCGCAAGGGACAGCAAGGTCATTACCAGTGGAGGTTTACACATGCAAAGGTTCCGCGTCCTACGATGGAGCGGCTGCCTGCTCACTCCTCGAACAAGGCCATGCTGCCTCCTCAATCAACTTGCTCGCAACCTTCGCCTACAATCCACCGCCGCCTCTCCTCTACTACAACAAGAACAAAGCATAGATGACCCTTCAGTAAATGCAGATGAAGCTCCCTCACCGTTGCGACCGCCACGGTTCTCTCTCCAAAAAATGCCCTCTCCACCTCCTTCCCGCGCATCCTCCTCTGCAAAGCTCTCTGCATTGCATGCTCGACTCTCCCTGTCCCCTCGTCTACCACTTGGAACGCTCGCACGCTGCCTCATCGACCCTACCGCTGATATCGACCCCCTATTCAACAACGCCTCCCTCGCCGTCCTTGGCGGAGACCTTTTCGGCTACTACACCGCTGAAGCGATACTATGTCGCTTTCCCCGACTACCTACCGAAGTAGTTTTCGCAGCCATGTGGGCATATTGTGGTCCAAAAACCCTGGCCGCTATAACACGAGAGTGGGGTGTAGAAGCTGCTGCCGAGCCTGGAGGCGAGGTTGACCCAGGCTACCTCCAATGCAAGCGCCAAGAACCTGGCAATGCCTCCGTCGATGGCACGGGCATTCAAGTTAAAGAACTAGAGGATACCGTTTCAGAAAGGAGCGCCTCAGACAGACCCAACGCAGAAAAGGGCTGGCGACGAGGCATGTCCAGCCGCACCGTTTACGATGATTACTTCGGCGAAGAAATCAACCGCACCGAAACCGACTACGCCGAGCGTCCCAAACTGCGCGAGCAAGACGCGCATGCGAAAGCGGAAAGAGGGATCACGCTCGAAAGAGCAAGCATGAATTTCGTCAGAGCGCTCATGGGCGCCGTATACCTCCACTGCGGCAAAAGAAGCGCGAAGCTTTTCTTCAGGGAACACATCCTCTCCCGGCACCTCAATGTCAGCAAGCTCTTCGAGTTCCGGCAACCCACGCGTGACCTCTCGAAACTCTGCGCTCGCGAGGGCTTTGACTCGCCCGTGGCGAGGATATTGCGGGAGACGGGAAGGATGAGCAGACATCCGGTGTTTGTTGTGGGGGTGTTTTCAGGAAAAGAAAAGCTTGGGGAAGGGGTTGGGGGAAGTCTGGATGAAGCGAGGATACGGGCAGCGGTGGCGGCGCTGAAGGGGTGGTATATGTACAGTCCACTAAAAGTGAGGGTCCCCAGCGACGCCGAGGATGGGAGGCCATGGGAGCCCGTGATGGTAGATGGTGGGGAAGTTGTCGCCTAAGTCCCTTGAGTCGGTCGTATGTATACCTTGGGGTTTTAAACATACTCAAAGGGGGTATTAGATTCGGGAGAGGATTTTGTATGCATAGGAAAAGGAGCTCCTTGTCATTGAGCGGCGTCGATGATACTTGTACTTTACATTGTATTCAGACCTGAACAAAATCCACTTCTCCGCTGGTTGAGTGAGTGGAGGGAGTGAGTCTTCCTTTTGCTTGTTTTGTGCTCGTTTGTTTTGAAAATTGTACTAATCTGAGAAATCAAGGGGGGGTATTTGCGCATTAGGATATCTCTTCGCTGAACGGCCTTTTTCTAACCCGCCTTTCCTTCCTAGGCGGTTCAGAAGTCGAGGATGGTTTTTGGTTATATTGCGTTTGAAGATTATAAACCTAACCCTAGAACCTCAAGACGGAACTTTTGTCTTTTCGATAACATTTTGGTTTTTGATTTACTTAAGTTATTCTTGTCGTCTTATGTTTCACCTTGAGTCATTTTCTATATTACATCGTTCGACAATCTTTCCTGTGGAGATGGAATAGAAAAATTTAGATCATTACCTCTAATGATTCGTTCTTCGATCTTGCAATTGCTTTTCAAGATTAGAAAGGAGAATAATTTCGAGAACACGTAGAATTTCTCAATAGGACACGAACTTCAGCAAAGCCTCATCCAAGAATCCCGTAGACCTCGAGCGTTCTTTGGAATATACGACATCGACTCAAGTCAAGACCATAACATGTACTTCTACGGTATTCGGTTGAAGATTTATATACTCTATGCTCTACGGTCCCTCTTTCTTCCCCCCACCCATATCCTCACCGATGCGATGCAGTCCCTGCTCTAAATGGGTATCATTCTCACGCTCATCAACAATCCGCTTAGGCTAAAAATCTTTGGGCGTTGCTATCTCTCTTGCGGCGCCCCCGTAGTAGTAACGTATTCTATACCTCTTTTCACACCGTCTCCTAGCCCGGTCTACTGTCTATTTAGAGGTGTCATGTCTGAGTATCCCGTCTCGCTGGTGAATATCACGAACTGAAATTCTCATCCTCCCTCATGATCTGCCCAACCACATGGTCCTTCGGCGCTTTCATCTCACCTTCCGGCACCCCTCCAGGCAGATCCTCGGTATGCACATGCTGGATCCCCCTCGTAATTCCATCTATCCCCCCCTCTTCCACCTTATCAGCCGTACCGGATCTCTTAGAACGTCGTTGCTGAGAAGGCGGCTCATCCGGAAGCGGTATATGTTCCTCGCCACTTGGCCCATGTGGTTTGACCCCCACAAATTCGTCGTCATCCACCTCGGTTGACTTCGCACTTTTGATACTGCCGGCTTTGCTGTGGCCTCTATCGTGGGGACTTTCTGTCCTAAGACCTAGAGTTTTCTGGAGAGCCGCATTCCCATGACTCACCCCTTTCCAATCAGCGGGCCCCGTCTCCGGTATCGGCTGTCCCTCTTTAGGCTCCTCCACGATTTTCCTGGTTCCTAGCTGACCGGCTTCATCGACAGCCCTCCAAACGACACACAACCGGTCTAGTGCTTTCGTCCCTTTCCTGGCACTGCCCTTGATCCCATCCATGGCCTCCCAATCGATCTCAAAGACCCCATTGGGAGTAGCATCGCCGCCATTTTCGGGGCCAGAGCCTTCGAAATAACAGTTAAACCAGACGTGCGCAACGGAGGTGACCATGGTGAAGCCGTAGGCGGCTTTATTGCGGCGTTCGAAGGAAAGGCTGAGGTCGGATGTGGGGAGGACGAGGCGGGTGTGCGGGCGGAAAATGGCAGCAGAAGCGGCCGGGGGCCTGGTTTGGGGGTTTGGAGGGGAGGTCCGGGACTGGGAAAGGGGGCGGGGGGAGGATGTGGAGTCGGTTTGTGGGGTGGCGGTCGATGGTGTAAAGTCTTTCTCGTCTTGTGGGTTAGGAGTTCCTGTTGCTGGTGTCCCGTCCACTACTATTCTTTCCTCTTTCGAAAAGACGTGGAAGGTCTTGATCATTCTCCCTTCGTCCACATACCCGTCTAATGAGACCTTTACACCGTCTCTCAGCCCCCAGACGTGAACTTCTAGCACTTCGATCTGCCTCTCAACGTATAGTTTTTCGTGCTGGGTCCACCTCTTAACGTAGCCGATCCATCGAAGCTGACTCGGTATACTAACTCCTGCCCCAAATCCAGACCGCATACGCCGGGCTGTGAATCTATTCACAGCGTCTTCCACCGTCCAACTCTCCTCACTAATCAGATAGCTACACGCGACTGTTCCACTTCTCCCTTTCCCAGCTTTGCAGTGTACGACAGCCACCCTCCCAGGGTTCGAATCCAATCCTTTGAGCCAATCGCGCATGCTAGCCATGATGTTGGGTATCAATGCAAAGGGTGGAGGATGGTGGTCGGGCCATGGATAGTGTCGTATTCGTCCGTAGACCTCCGAGTCTGGGTACCCTGTGCCCTCGGCGCGGAACTCCCATATTGCCCAGTTGATGCCATGTTTATAATCCAGAAACTTGACGAGGGCGTCTGTGGGGTTGCGGTAGGCTCGTTGGGGGTAGGTTGAGGATGGGCCAGACGTAGCAACGACTAGTGATAGATAGAAATGTCAGCTGATATCTCGGGGAGAAGGAATTGTGAGCGTTTGGCGTGCTTTACTATTGTCTGTAACGTAGCATAAATCGAGACCTGCCTCGGGATGTCGTGAGCGAGGGCCGGCAACTATTGAACGAAGGATGGAAGCCTTCAAAAATCAGCAAAAGATTCGACCAATGCATTCTCTTTGAGAAGTTGGTTACCATTCCCGTCAAGAATCATACAATTCCCTGCCAATGTAAATCCAATTGCAATACTGTTGGCGATCGAAATAGACGTTATGTCGCGGATGAAACCTGCACCGATTTGGGTCTCGGAGTGCGTGCTTATGTTCTTATGCGACTACTCGAGATGTCCGACCAATTCTGCAAATATCATACCCAAAGCCAAAGTATAATCTATACATAACAAGCAAAGATTCACTCATCAATCCCCTTTCAAAGCTTTGAAACAAGCTTCGAGACAACGCTGCGGCAATGCGTCATTTCTCCAGATCTTGTGGCTTGTGAGATTAGCGAGATATGTAAGGGTCCAGCAAGCGCATTCAATGGGTACCTGCTGTAACGGTTAATTACACAACCATGCCCCCTTCCTCTGATCAGTCTCTAAAGCCTCTTCCTACACCCCTCGCCATGTCTACTGTGTCCTCTGAACCCACACCATCTCCTCTGCCCATTCGCGCCTCATCCCTTAAACCGCCCACTCCGCCCACCACTTCACGACCTCACCCCAGACACAGCTTCCCAGTTCCTAAGCTCCGCCTCGAGATCCAAGATCTCAATCATAATGGTGCCAATGTTTTCACGAGCCACAGCAACATCTCCACCGCCCTTGCAGCCGCCGTAGATGCTGTTCTCTCGACTCTTTACAAGCCCACTGCGACGAATAGTCTTATTCCTCCAACTCGATCAGTAACTCTAATCCTTCGATCTATGGATGGCGTGGCCTACACAACTGGCTCATCTCTTGACGATGATCATAAAGAGATCCATTTTTCGCTTGACTATATTGCAAACATCTCGTCGAAGCAACCATACAGACAGCGCGATGAAATACAAGGGGTACTCGTGCATGAGATGGTACATTGCTGGCAATGGAACGCTCTTGGAACAGCACCTGGTGGTTTGATTGAAGGGATTGCGGATTTCGTGAGATTGAAAGCAGGGTTAAGCCCACCACATTGGAGGAAGAGAAGCGGAGGAGATTGGGATTCGGGTTATGAGCGCACGGGGTATTTTTTGGAATGGTTAGAAGATACCTGGGGCCAAGGCAGCGTGATGAGTCTCAATAGCAGCTTAAAGGACAAGAAGTACGTTGAAGGGGTATTCTGGGAAAAACTCTTTGGAAAGAGAGTGGAAAAGCTATGGAACGATTACGAGTCGAGCTTGGGAAAAACAGAATCTGGCGAAGAGAAGAGCGCCAGGAGCATTGACCATGAGGACGAAGAAGGAGTTCTTGTCGAGAAAGATGTGGATCTGAAGGAAGCATGTCAACCAGATGATGCGAAGGTAGACAGCACCTACACCACGAGTCTAGAACAATTGTGGCGCGTCCAACGCGCCAAGTGATAATAGCAGAGCCTCACGCGTAATAATCAACTCTAAATGCACACTCTAAATTTGGGTGTTCGTTGCCAAGCGCTTGTGAAATCACACACACACACAGAGCTTCAAGTAAACCGGTACAGCAGCAACGGCTAGAATCTATCTCTAAGTCCTACCTGATGAATAGATATTGCTAGAACGAGAATCCATCTTGCAACGAGGTTCATTCCTGTACTTGTTAGTCTCGTTGCTCCTGTAAGGCTGCGAACGGTAGGGCGCGAATACCCTTGTACCACTTTGCCTAATGAGGAATAGGCATCTACATATCAACAAGCAAACGCCCTCCCTTCCTCTTACAACTCTTCAACCTTTAACGTTTATCGCGAACCACCCCACCACCCCACCACCCCTGCCCATCTTCTCACAACCACCAAACTCGTCGAGCTTTAACTCCGTGAACTCGCTCACTCGCTACCACTGTTCAACAGAATCAACTGCTAAGTCAGCGAGTCTACAAAACGCGTTCGTTCCCCCAAGGTTTTTCATCCCCCTTCATGCTCTTGTTTACACTTGAGTTGCCGTGTTTCCATAAAGTTACCTCACAAACACACTTTTTCAAACCGTAAACTCCTAGAGTTCATTGAGACATAGCTAACTAGACAAACATGGAATCAGTCAAGATCAGAGTGAAGCCTTTCTGGGTCGCTCTTGCCCTTCTCCTGTTCGCTATCTGTAGCGACGGCTACAAAATCCTCTGTTGCTTGACCGCATTTGCGGTTTTTCTATATCACCATCCAGCAATTCGTGCCGAGTTGCAACTCGCGTGCTGGGACTTCCTAGCCATGGAGGCGAAGGCAACAAGTCTCCTCTTCGCTATGCGGAGTGTTCCTGCTGCACAAGATGATACCTTCACTGAGCTAGATGAGCTCAAGAGGAATATCAAACACCGACAAGTGCCTGGTACAGCAATTATACCTCTCTTCAACCTCATCGACTATGCCATTTCGTCGGCTCACTACGTCGATGCTGGTTTTTCCATTCTGGGTCACCTCACCAAGCGTCTAATCCTCCAAGAACAGAAGGAGCTACTCATATCCCAAGGCCTCAAGACGCTTCCTTCCATTGTTGACTCTCTGGGTGACCAAACAGATCGCATACGCCAAAGAGCTACCCAGGCGCTGTGTGACTTCTGGCATCTCTCTGCTATGAATGTAGAGCAAATCATCCGGGACACCGCATTGACCAGCGAGATCCCCAAGGTCAAGGAAGCCGGCATGAGATGGATCCTCAAGGTAAGTTCGAAGGCTCAAGACTCGAACACTGCTGATTAGTTACAGATAAGGAAGGAGCATGACATACAATTCAAAAGCTTTGTCCCCGGCGTTATCGACTGCCTAGAAGACCCAGATGAAAGCGTTAGAGAGACAGCCAAAGCCACTATCGTCGGGCTGTTCAGGTAAGATCCGATGCCGACTTTCATGTCTTATATGCCGGGCATTACTTACCGCTCTTAGGTCTATTGCCAATGACCGCGCAAAATACGATCTGCAGAAAGGTCTTCAGCAACATGGTATCAGCCAGAACACTGTCGTCCAAATTTTGACCCAGCTTGGTGTTGCCATTCCAGCAGAGATCGAGCCCGCTACCTCAACCAAACCTCAAGCCACATCCACTGCTAGACCGCCACCCGTCCCGTCCGTTACTTCACAGAACATATCGCGCACCAAACCGCAAATCCTCTCTGCTACTACCTCTCAATCGAGCACTGAGAGCAAACCGGCGGCGACATCCAACAAAACCCCGCAAGCCACCTCTACGCCCCATGCTCAAGAGGTTGGGCCATCTAAGAAGATAGAAACCTCCCACAAAAGGGTAACCAGCGATAGTTTGCCACCAGTGGTCATAACTTCCGTTGCTGAACGCGAAGCCGAGAAATTGGACCCGGCCTACGTTGAGACGGCCCGAGATCTCGAAGACATCTTCCGCGATATGCAGCCTCATTTTGAAGGCAAAGAGTCCGAGCAAAATTGGAGTGCTCGAGAGAAGAGCATCATCAAGCTCAGAAAGATTACCAAAGGTAACGCAACAGGAGACCTCACAACAGCTTACCTTGTTGGCATCAAAGGTCTACTTGATGGTATACTCAAGACCATAAACTCACTGCGAACGACCGTATCTACCAATGGTTGCCATCTAATTCAAGACATTGCCAGAGTCGCTGGCTCTGGACTCGACAATATGGTCGAAATCCTCTTGCCAAATCTGATCAAACTGTGCGCGAATACTAAGAAGATCAGTGCGTCGAACGGAAACATCACCGTCGATACAATACTCGCAAACGTCTCCTATAACATCCGTCTTGTACAGCATATCTGGAACGCGTGTCAAGACAAGAATGTTCAGCCGAGGACCTTCGCCACTGGATGGCTCAAGACCATCATCACCAAATACGGGCAACGCAAAAGCGTCCTCGAACACGGTGGAGGACTCGACCTTATTGAGAAGTGCATAAAAGCCGGCCTTACAGACCGGGACAAGAAGATCCGGGAGAGTATGCGGCCAACTTATTGGGCATTCGCACGTATCTGCTCAGAGAAGTCAGAGCAGTAAGTGGCAGCACATACAGTCCATCAATCTGACAGGTACTAACTGCGCTGCTAGTATCCTTGCTTCCCTGGAAAAGAAACAGCAAGACCTTCTGATTGAGGATTCGTCAAACCCAAACCCGCAAAAGGCGGTGGTCGCCGACACATCCATGGTCGCCACCAGAGCCTCAGCATTATCTCGGAGCACCACATCTGTTCCTGCCGCCAAACCCTCCATAAGAGAGACTATCGCCGCACAAAAGAAGCGAGCAAATTTGCCAGATAACCGTTTACCAGATCGCCCAGGATCTGCGGATTCTGCAATCTCATTACCAAAAACCAAGCCATCTTCCAGCACCGTCAGACCTGCAACAGCTGTTGGGTCATTATCGTCGGCACCAGTGCGCCCTTTTAGGATGACACGGAAACCCGACGCAAAAAAGCAGCCAGCGATTTCTCGTACTAACGCTCCTGTGGACTTATCGAGTAGCCATAGCCCACCTGCCGACAAAACGACACATCCCCACGATCCCGCAGAACTTCCCGGGGTCGAGGTTCCCTCAGAACTTGCTACGGTCGAGGCTCCCATGGAGCTTCCTGCAGTCGAGACTTCTACGGAACTTCCTGCGGCTGAGGTTCCCGCCGTGCAAGCTTCCATTGCCGTGGATCCAATTGAAGCAAATCCGGTCAGCAAGCACACCTTTACAGAAACTATGATCGACGCGATTCCGACTAGTAAAGTTGCAAGCGCCGAAGCTCGGCCAGAAGAGACTCTGAAGGTTTTTGAGGACCCATTGCCTAAATCAGAGATGATCACCTCACCAGAGCTTTTCCCATCGCCCAATGTTCTTGAAGAACTTCCGGTCAACAAAACAAAAACCAATTCCCTAGAGTCAGAGGGAAAACCGGTCAATACACCAGGAAAGAATATCAACGTCGTTTCTGGTCGCCGGTTGCTCGATAGTGGAATTGTTCGAGTACGCGCGAGGACCCTCGATATCCATGGATTCCGGAAGCTTCAGGGTTTGATCCGAAACCAGGACGACATCTGGGGCGATGGCGCGAAATTTGACGAGTTATTACTCCCTCTACTAGAAACCCTCGAAGAACCGAATGACGAATCAAAGCCAGCTAAAGCATTGGATTTGAAGACGCAGGTCTTGGTCACGGTCCAGCTGATGCTCAAGCATCAACCAAAATTCTTTTCCACAACCTATCCACGCGCACTGTGTGCCATTCTCATCGCCCGAAAACACTTCCAAAGCACTTCGCATATAGTCTATGGTCTCGGAGAAATGTCCAAGCTCATCGCAAAAAGGTGTGAGCCTGAAGACTGCATTAACGCCGTCCTTGATCTACTAGAGACGGAAACCAGTGAGATCCACGAATCCAGCACTCTGTTCATGGGCATGTCTGTACTCGAAAGTTTGCTCTACCGATATGCCGTACCCGGAAAAAGCAACGAATTGACCAGCGAGCAGGAAGTTAGGATGGGAAATTTGGCCACACGATGTTTGGCAGCCAACAGTCCAGATATTCGCCGAGCCGTCCTTCAATACATACTACAATTGAACGACTGCATGAGCGATGAGCGTCACATTTGGAAGCTTTTGGGACCAGCGTGCGAAGACTACCGAGACTTGATTACTTACTACATTGCCAAAAGGGCAGACACAAAAGCACGCGGTTAGCGGCAAGGGATAGATCGATTGTTCGAGTCACCTCTGACTCGTTGACATTTGGATTTGTTTGAAGAGGGCGCTTTAGCGATGGCGCTCGGGAGGCTCTACGATGGTGTTGGATGATGACGAAGTTTTTCTTCTTCCAGGCCTGACCTTTCAGAGCGCAAAAGCGAGTTTACTGAGCTTCAATGCATGTATTAGTAGTCTTCAATTAGAAATGGAATAGACTTGATGTTCCATTCTCCCTGTTCTACGTGATTTCAGAGGTCAGATGCTAAGCAGTCATTTCCTTGGTCAAAATTACACTGCAAGTCAAATGCATAGGATTTCCATTTGATAACTACGAAACATTGACGTACGGCAACATTCCAAATCCCGAGTGATGAAAAAGGTACCGCCATTCGAATTTGGAGATTGCAATTTTCTACCGGCATCCAAACTCTTTTCACTCGTGAGAAACACCTTGTTTCTATGTTTCCACAGTACAAGAACCACAGACGCCTCTCTTCGACTATCGGAGCTTATTACAAAATCATTGGGACTTGTAGAGAAGCTGGAAGAGCAGAGAATCATTGGGCTGTCCAATTTTTTTCTGCTGGGTACTTGATATATATCTTGTAGTGATCGCGGAACCGGCTTGGGAAGTAAAGAGGGTATACCTTAACGTTTGGTTGGATTAGGGTTTTTGGGGGGGAATGGCTGGATATGTATGCTGATGTTTATGTGAATATGTGAATACCTGGTGTCATTTCGTATATTCACTGCGTCGATACTGGACCCAGCTTTGTTACAGGAGTTGTTTTTTCGGATCTTGTTTATACAGCTATTCGGCACTTGCTTGCTGGGATTTTTTTTTGGAGCATGGAAGACAAAGCGATAAATCTGCTTCTAGCTAGAGTATGAGGAGCGCCCCTCCCGGTCAAATCATTTTCGTCACTGAATCGGATGAGACGAGAAGAGGAATGAAGCATCATTAACTGCCCAGCTCAGCAACTGTTCCTCCATTTGGTCTTGGGGAACAGTCGATACTCAACCATGACTACTACATGGAAGCCATGTCCCAGCCGATGTCGCATGGATGCGGACAGGAAAGCTTCAATGGTTTCTCTGGTTTCTAATGATCCGAATGTCGGTTGCTCAGCAGCTGAGCCTCTTTACTTTGGGGTTCGAGGAATTGTACGGGGGCCTGATCATATGGCACAGCATCTCAATATGATAGGCTTTCCAATACTCGTACTACTGTATGTAGGTAATTTACAACGACCACAGCAATCATGAAACATCACGCTGCGAATGGTTTGGGTTGCGGGCTGTGGTTGTCGGAGCCTCAAGAACTGTGGACTGATTGTTGGCAGAATCGGTAGCTCTCGTATTATTGCCCTAGAATGATTCTAGGACACGTCTATGCTTCATGTACGTTTGAGATGAGGAATCGTTGGCGCCATCTGCATCTGGAGGCTCTTTGGAAGCTGTGGCAGCATGAGACAGGGGGCTTGTTGGCGGGCTATGAGATCTTGGAGTTGGCCGTATCAACTAGCATGTCATGTTGAAGGCAATCTTCGTAACGGAGTGGTGGTAGTTGTCACACTATCAAGAACGACCTCTGAGAAAGTCGACGTTACCGTCATTGTTCGATGCTGGACAAGCAGGATGAAGTTAGTTAGGAAGTTGGGAAGTTACTGAATAGGGACGGCGGTGACGATGTGAGTTGGAAGGTTGGTGGATTCGCTAATTCGAATGCAATCCCACGGGCTCTCGGGCGCTATGGCTTTTGTGGCTTCGCGCCTTGTTCTCAGTGGAGATTGGAGAGGTCCTTTCAGGTGCTTTGTCGACAGAGTAAGGTACTTATGTTGTGCATATTCGGTGGGGTGCCAAGCTGACAAGCGAGGGTCTGGCCTATGACCCTCGAAACCGCGGTTTCTGGATGTTGGTGTCAGGGAATTGTTTCACGATACGTGGCCAGCACATACAAATAGGGGGGAGTGTAGGAAGGGGAATGAATATCCGAGGAGTGCGTGACGGTAAGGTAGGTAAGGTATGTAGTCAGTACGAGTACGAAGTCAGCGTCATGGTTGTTATGGTTGTCATGGTTGTTATGGTGTTGTCTATCCATTTATTGATTACGAGGATATCATCACGCGACTTCATTGTCTCAAGGTTCTGACTGGGTGGTTGCATCAGTCAATTGATCGATTGATCCCTCAGGTAGGCTTGGGGCCCTCTCAATTCCGTGCGTGGCTTGAGATCAATATACTTTACCTACCTACTTTATGTACGGATGTACTGCTCAAGTCCGTCCGTTTCCATCTGCACCCTGACATGCCACTCTGACAAATATCCCCGTGTCGATCATAAAGTAATGGTCTCATGGTCTAGTGGAGAGAAGATGAGACGAAGAGAGGAAGAGAAGAAGATCAGCAATTGAATGATGGTAACGATCTTCAGGTAGCAAGGTACTCGTACCTACCTACTCTCTAGTGGTGGTAATTTTCCTATGTAGTTCTGATCAAGAGGCCAAGCAAGTGGTCCGTTACGAACTCGCTGGACGTACTCGTGCAACGTCGTGGTCCTGTAGATTTCTGAAACAAGCCTGCTGAATCTCACTGCAAGGCCCGCCTAAACTCGCCGTGCACCCCCCCTAGCAAATACCTGAGGTCGATAGTACAGTATGTACAGTATGTACAGTATGTATGTATGTATGTAGTACAGTAAAGTAGTCAATCTAACCCTTCCTCTAGGTATCGTACTCTAACTGGACACTAACCAAGACTCTGCGCGAAACGACAAAAAGCACTGACGGATTTGAACCACTTTGATGCGAAAAACGCACTTCATTTTTTCTATCCCGACAATTTTTTGTATATCTCTGTATCACCGCAGATGCTGTGATCGCAGAAGTGTGCGTGGGCCCTGACAGACTAAAGTACAGTATACACAGCCAAAAACCCCCCCCCATAGTCGACTCCGAACAAGAACCCTTTCCTTCATCGTTCCCCACGCTCTCCTGAACACCCAACACCCAACCCACCTTAGGCTATCCACTCAATCATCTCCGCTTGTGCTGTGCTTGTGTACCGATCAGGCAGAGCGGCTGTCATCGCGCATCCCTCTTGATCGGCTCTCGAATCATCTGGCCTGACGGAGACGGGTCTCTGGGTACACTCGTTTGCCGTGGGGTACCTGAACGCTGCTGACTCCTGGAACAAAAAGTGGTCGTGGTCGATCGCCCTAGTTCAAATGACTGCTTAGCGGAGGAGGCTCATTGTCCACCTCGACGCCCGGTCTTCAAACACAGTCTTTACCTTTGATGCAATCCTTTGAACGTCTACCTAACCCACCACATCATGGCGATGGCGATGGCGACGGATTCGTCGAATGGGTATCCCGAATCTCCCATGGAGCAGGATGACAATCCGTACCCGTGCAAAGGTTGCGGCGAGGTACAGCCCACGCCACTTATTCACTCTTCAGCGGCATCCCCCCAATTCTTGGTTCAGCCCCCATGACTAACGGCTCTTTGTGTGATGTAGATCTTGGAGGAAGGCAAGGCTTTCGAACTCGGTATGCTTCATCCCAAATGGTTTCATTGCGATGCCGATATACTGAATCTCTTCCAGCGGGCAATCGTTGGCATATCGACTGCTTCCGCTGCAACACCTGCGCTACCCTCCTTGACTCCGACGCCAACCTTCTCCTCCTCGGTGACGGGTCGCTCATCTGCAACAATTGTACATATAGCTGTAGTGCATGTGGCAACAAGATTGAAGATCTCGCTATTCTTACCGGAGAACAAGCCTTTTGTGCAACCTGTTTTCGATGCCGGAACTGTAAGAAGAAGATCGAGAACCTCAAATATGCGAGGACCTCACAGGGGATATTTTGCATGGAATGTCACGAGTCGTTGATGCAGAGGCGAAGGAAGAAGACGGCAACAAAGCACGGCGCAAGCCGCCACAAGCATCGCGACCCGGCCTCAAATAATACAATGTTGTTGGACAAGTCTCTGCCGAAGCTGCCGCCGAGTGCTATCGACCGTAACGTCTTTTCTCCTGATGTGGACAGTCTACCGTCCGATGGAACTTCGGACACGCCCACAGAGCTACCTCGTATTTCGCAGAAGAAGCCTGGGAACTCGAGATCAAGTTCATACTCAAGCCCTGCTACAGAGGGAGTGCCACGTTCCTCGCACAAAAGGCCCACCAATTCGAGATCGAGTTCTTCGAGGAGCGGCAAACGTGAGAGGTCACCCACTGCGCCTGAGGAGGAACAACACGGTATGACGGGCTAGATCCCATATGTTTGAAATGGCTTACTGAAAATTCGTAGAAAACCTTGTCCTACCCTCTACGTCTTACAAAAATAATAGACATTCTGCCATTTCACAACAATCGAATATATCTAGCAATGGCGAAGATTCATACATCCCAATGGCGCTTGATCTTGGTACAGCCCCTGGGCCCTCTCCAATGGCCCTGAATCAAAGTTTCGAAACCCAGGGAGAGAACGTTAAACAGCAAGTCACTGAGAGCAAGCCTGGTTCGCGCGACTATTTTGATACTAAAACCTCCAACACGCCCTCGCACAAGATCACGCAGAGCTTTGAGATTAGTCAAAGCTCGCCACGTTCGGGTTCCCCACGAGGCTCTCGACACTCCTCCCAGCCAAGCAGTCCACATATAGCATATCAAGAGATTGGTCGCGACCCCTCATTTGATATGGTTGAAAACGTACGCAAGAGAAGAGACCAGGGTGTCACGAATAACTCCATCGCTGCTATCGCAAACGAAAAGCTAAGGGATTTGCCTGGTGGTGGACCTAGTCCCCGTCTGAACGGTGAGATACGGAATGGCAAGTTCATACTGCAAGAGGTTCCTAAGAACAAAAAGAACGGAGGGTCTGCGAGGAGCTCCAAGTCTGACGGAATGTCGCCAATGATAGACACCTCGGTAGGTCCGCCCCAATCCAAGTCGGCGCCTGCCTCTGCAGCCACCCAGGTCAAAGAGCAGCAGGTCCCTCTCTTATCCAACGATTCTCCAACTTCTTCACGGCATGATGGGAACAACGGCTCGCCACATACTGCACAGGACTCCAGAAGTAACGGCAGCGGTGCAACCGACTCTCCAACATCCTATTCATCGCCTCTCAATACGCAATTACCTACTCTACCGCAACGGCATGACTCTTTAGCCAGACATGCAACAAGCAAGAACTCCAACGCAAGACGAGAAATGGGTGCTGGCTCTGCTGCGAAAATATTGACCAACATGAGGGATATCGAAGATGAAAACAAACCACTGTCGGCGCCGCCAGCTATAGGGACTCACTATTCGGCAACAACAGGTGAAGGTGTCAATGGAAATAGAGCGGCTTCAAAGCATATGGACTCTCCCTCATCAATCAGCACCGCCGAAATACCTTATCTGCCTCCGCGAGCTCGCGATCGAATTATGCTTGCAGATGGTTCGTCGACTGACTCTTTCGTAACACCTCGGCAGCCCCCACATCCACCAGTAGGAGCTCTTAAAGCAAGAAACGAGTCTGTCAGTACACTGAAATCCGATTCGACACGTAATGGTGATCAGCCTGCATCCCCAAGATTGCCGCGGTATCATGCTGGAGGCGACTTCTCCATGGAAGAGGACATGGCCCGTATATTGGGAAACGAAGAGCACCAGGATCATTCGTCTTTCCTACGTCGGGTTTCCAATTCAGTCCGCCACGCGAGAAGCTACAGTGATCGAGGGACTCGCCTATCTAGAGAGCATAAATGGCCGCCCAGATCCCCTCTCGTTGGGTCGTCTGACAGAGCGTTTGACCGTGAAATTAGTAGCCCAATATCATCATCGCCTGAGACCAGAGAGGAGCTTATCTGGTTTAAGAATGAACTTCGCCGAGAGAGGCAGAAAATGGTCGAAAGGGATCAAAGGGTCCAGGAGCTCGAAGCTGCTCTTGAAGCCAAGAATAGCATAAAGCAGATGAATACCGAATTACGAGAGAAGCGATCGACTATGGTCGTCCTGGACACTCAAAAAGAGATTGTCATTCGCGAGCTTGAGGTATTGACGGAGCATATAGCAGCAACAAAGAAGAGTGGAGAGCCTTTGGATCTCGGAAAGATGAGCAATTTGGTACTTCGGGAGTTCGCAGAGTCTTTGCAAAAGTTGAAAGATTCTTTCGCGCCTCAGATCGAGGATCTCACACAAAAGAGAAATGAACTCATCGAGGAAGTTTCCGACTTGACTCAGCTCAAAGATAAGAACTTTCAGGAATTCGAGCAGCTTTCGCTGAAAAATGCTCAGCTGGCAGACCTGAACAACCAACTTGTCCACCAAATCCAAGAACTCTACAAAGCCAATGCAGGCCCTTCGTTAGATGTAGTACGACCTCCTCCAAACGGTCTCGGCATTTACGCAAACCATCAGAAGGACAAGTCCAACGCATCAATGGACAGTCGCGATATGCGGCCTGAAAGCAACATGACTGGTTCAACCGTTGTTCATGAACAAGACTTTCATTCTGCCACCATGGTAGCGCCACCACAGGTAGTCAAAGTTACGGGTCCGAAGAAGTTCAACTGGAAAAAGGGCGGACACAATGTGGCAAAGGGTGTCACAAAGGGCATAAAGGGCGCATTCACCTCGAATGATCAGAACAAATATCAACGGGACGGACCATTTACTGAGGGCACGCCTTATGGATCAATGGCGCAGAACCAGGATTATCCTGTTGGGAGCTTGCCGAAATCGCAAAGCCATGACCCTTCACGTCAAGGCTTCGGTTTTTTTGGAGCTCAGAAACCAAAGCCTCAATACTGGAAGACCGTCTCCAACGGTAGTACGCCCACCGTCCATAACGAAGGCCACACAGGTACGCCTCTGAGCTCTTCTGCTCTCCCTACACAGGGACCCTCAACTAATACAAAACTAGCCTTATTTGGCTCCGAGCTTGAGCACCGCGCAGACTACGAAAGGGTAGGTATACCTGGTATCGTGATGCGCTGTATCCAAGAAGTCGAGCTTAGAGGTACATCTTCCAGTGTTCTTGATATCCGTTATTGTTACAAAGCTGAATTGCAACTGTAGGCATGGACGTCGAGGGCATCTACCGCAAATCCGGCGGCAACTCTCAAATCAAAATCATCCAGGAAGGCTTCGAACGGAGTAATGACTTTGACATTTCCGATCCTGACCTTGACATCAATGCCGTTACCAGCACTCTAAAGCAGTACTTCCGCAAACTTCCCACCCCGCTCATCACTTACGACGTCTACGACAAACTTCTCGACTCCGCTTCCTCGCAATCGCCGTCGAACCTGTCCCCCGCGGAGAGGGAATTAAGAGTCGAAACCATGCGTGTGGCGATTAATGAACTCCCTACTAGACACAGAGATTGTCTTGAGTTTCTGATTTTCCACCTCGCAAGGGTGGTGGAGAGAGAGAGGGAGAATTTGATGACGAGTTTGAACGTGGCGGTGGTGTTCGCGCCGACGGTGATGAGGCCAGAGAGCGTGACGAGGGAGATGAGCGACATGCAGGCGAAGAACATGGCGGTGCAGTTCCTGATTGAAAATTGTCAGGGTGTGTTCTTGGGCGGAAAGGGTGATGAGGGGAGTGAGCGATCAGGGAAAGGCAGTGGCCTATGAGAGTGTGAGGTAAGAATGCATGGGAATATCACAAGGGCATCACGGTCGATTTTACCTATACCCAGGATGCGTAATCTTTTTTTCGAATGTGACAAACACGCTGGACGGCATTACCATTCGCTATCTCCATCACGATGGAAGAGGGGAGTCATCTTCTGTTTCAGACGATACTATCAACGATTTTATTTCGAGTACGATACCCGCGGAGCGTGGAATCCAGACCATCGCCAACATCAACGACAAATGTACAAAGAAATGACAGAATGAAGTGTCAAAACTCGTTTTCTATGTTTCAGCTATGCGTTCTAATTTTCGACCACCCTCGACAGCGCTTTAGCGAGTTTTTACTGTTGTGCTATCTACAAGATACCTCCCATGTTTGGACAAGGCCTTTTGACAGGATACTGTTTGCGTGTGCGAGATACCTTAGCTAGCGGTGCTTTGAACCGTGTACGTGTCCAAGATACTTCCGCTAGCGGTTTAATTTGAATAGGTTGAATGGGCTGTGGGAGACTCGGGACTACTATGCTGTCGGCTGTGGCTGTGGCTGGCAGGCGGCCGAAATCTAGATCCTAGAGCTTCTTCAGCATGTCTAGATTTTTACAGAAAGACCTGGTCCCAATACCTGTGTATCATCTCCGTGAGTTTTGAAGCTAATCTCTGGTCACCACTGTGCCCGACATGCATGGCTTCTGCTCGGTATGAGCTACAACAGGTGGCATAATTCCGTCTTTGAATCTGAATTTTTGATTAATGACTTGAAACCGACACTGGAGCATTTGTAACAATAAGGTGAGAGAAGCAACCAAATCTCTTGACAGTTCGAACATCAGGATCATAGTTTGGTTTCCGAATCGGGGGAAGCGTGTTGATTACCGTAGATAAGGATCGCGTAACCCTATTTAATCGCGACTTTCAGAACCTTGTTATCCATCTGCGGGATGCAAATCCAAGCAAGCAGTTTCTTTTGCAGGCTCACTTCCCAAAAAAAAAAAATACTGCTAAATCGCATCGATGTCACGCGCAAGCACTTCTTCCCAGCGTAACCTAACACTAACCGAAGAGCTGGAGAAGCTGGAACAATCCATCACCTTGACCCTCCAAGGTATTCTCCCCCCCACCCCCCCCCTCACTGAAACGAGGTACATACTAACGATCCCTAAAGAAATCGACCACAATTTCAGCCGCGCCCATCGAATCGTAACGACGAGCATCCTTCCTGTTGTTGAGCAGTACGCGGAACATTCCAAGAACGTCTGGGAGAGCTCCAAAGTAACCCTACTACCCTTAACCCTCGTAGCATTGCTAACCGCTCCGTCGCCCAAAAGTTCTGGAAACAATTTTTCGAAGCCTCGGCCAACGTCTCCCTATCCGGATACGAAGAGCCCCCGGCCGAGGACGACACAGTCACAGATGACACCACCCAGACTACTCCCTCCTCTTCACACTATGCCTCTCCATCACAACCTCAAGACGATACCTTGACTCCTGACAACCACCATCACCCTTACCGCCCCACACCCGCCGCTGCCGCCGATGACTCCACCCTTTCGACCTCTCCAGCCCACAGCACCCCCCGCCCCGCGACCAAAAACCCCACCTTAGCCCCGTACTCCTCCCCTTACGAAACCCTTAAGCAGGAAATTCTCCCCCCATCTTCCGTCTCGACCTCGAATCCACCAAGCACACCCCGCCGCCAACCCCTCTCATCGGAATCAATACAATCCTCGCCTTTCCTCCCGCCTTCTACGGCAAGGCATAGGACCCCAGCGGATGATCCCCTGCTGCATAGGATTCTGGACAAGAACTGGAGGATACAGGCTACGCCGCATACTCAATCTAGAACCCTGCCTTACCGGGGCGGAAAGGAGGCGGAGACACCTCTACCCAGCACGCGTAAAATCGCTTTCGCAGGCCCATCGTCTGTGGAGTCTAGTCCTGCGGCTCCAGCGCCGAAATTGCATGCTGAGATTTTTGACTCTCCTGTTAGAAGACCAAGGGTACCGGGGGTCAGCGTCTTGACGCCTGCGAAAGGGGGCAGAGATGCTACTCTGCTAAAGGGGCTCGGATGGGGAAAGGGAGGGGCAGGGGCTGGCATTTGGGATAGCGATAGTGATGAGGATGGGCTGGAGGCGGGAATGAGTCCGCCGAAAACGATGCAATTCCATGTACCGCAAGGGCGGCTGTTGAAGACGCCTGGTGAGTCCATGGTATTCCCTGTGAATTTGTTTCAGGGTCGGCTAATCGTTTTCTGTTTGTGTAGCGAGAGAAGCGTCAAAGCAGATAGTTAATGATTTGCTGCTTACGGCTGGCGGAAATGTGACATCCGATTTTGAAAAGGAAGATGAGGATAGTCCGAGTGTGGTGAGGCGGGGAGGGGTGCTGGAAGATGATACGTTCTAACGAGACTAAGCACGCAGAAGGGGGGAGCTGAGTTCTGGAACAGTCCTATTCGGTCTACTTGAGACTTGAGATGGCAGCCGAGAATTTCATAGCGAGCCTTAACGATGAATCTGGAGGCATTATCAAATCTGCAGCTGTAAATATCTGGCTGATGAATATCTGGCTGATGATTGAAATGGCAAATGCGTGGGACTGTGGATACGCGAGATACTCTTCATGGCATATTGACTCCAGAGCTTGTTGTATCTAAGTGGCTTGGCAGATGCGGCAACTCGATGACGAGTCACTCAGCCGCCAATCTACTCACTACCTGTTGGTAGCCGCCTGCCACAGGTACAACTACGAGAGGAGTCTTTGGTAACCCTTACAGCTCGTGCTTCAGGGTTTTCTACTTTTGTAAAGCTCAACACAAGTGCCTTAAGCAAAACTCATTCAATATGCCAGCTGCACCGCTGGCCAAAGGTAGGTACCATACTATCGAAATCCACCTGTGGATTGGCCTTTGATGTAGCTACTCTCTCGTACCTTTACTAACATAACCCCCTCAAGGCCTAATCATCTCCCTCTCCGTTCTCTTCGCCGCCGGCCTCGCCGTCTACGAAAACCCTCAAGTCCGCCAGTGGGTCGATTCATCCCGCCGCAAAATCGCCATCGCCCTGCATAGCCTTGGCGACGAAATCACACCTCCATCCAACTTCCAGTCTTCTTCCCCAGACGCGTCTACCCGTGAAGATGACAGTCCGGAGGCTGTCGTGCGGAGATGGAAAGCCAGACAGGAAATACTGGAGAGGGGCAAAATGATGGAGGAAAGACGGAAATCGAAACAAGACTCTACTACAGGGAACGCCAGGAGTTTCGATGACTTGGTGGACAAAGATGGCGCACTGAAGAGAGAGGAGGAAGCTGCGGCCAGGACAACGGCTGCAGAGACCCAAGCCGAAGCTGAAGCCTCAGGCCTGCACAAGCGGAACACTGAGGTGGCGGGTGCCGCACTCGGTTCTACTCTTGCCAACCCTTTTGCAGACGAGACACACACCGATGCCTATCCCGCCGCATCAGCAAACACCCCAAACCACTTATCTCGCTCCAGCACCGCCACCCTCCCAGCCGCCGACTCTCCCCCACCAGTTCCACCGAAAATCCCCCTTCACCCGCCCCAGCCCCAACCCCACCACCTCATCGACACCGACGACACATCCACGCACCACTCTGAACAACTCATCGACCTCACCCCCACCACCTCCGCCTCGTCCGCTACCGCAGATCTAGAAACCCACCCGCCCTCTAACTACTGGTCCGTGCACGAATGGGCCGAGAACACCGCTCCGTCCTTTTACTCCCCACCACAATCCGAAGCCGGATCCCAACACGAGAACTCGTCGCAGGGTTCGGGGGAGCATGCGAGTCAGGCGGGGAGTGAGAGCGATTTAGATGTTGTGAGCGAGGTTAGTGAGGGAGTGAGGACACCAGGGAGTTGGACGGAGGTTGGGAGTGTGGTTAGCGAGGAGTATTGATTGGTTGGGGAGGGGGTATTGAGGAGCGGGTTATGGGAGGAGTTTTTGGTGCGGTGTTCACGAGGGATGTGTTGGTTGAAAGGAGTGGGGGAATATTTCAAGCAACACTTGTGGGCGAAGCATGCATTTTGGAAAGGATCAATGTTGATAATGCACCAGTTCTGAAGAAGCGAAGACTGATCCGGGTGGACTCGACTCATCCATTCAACCCCATCCAACCCTCTGCAAAAATCCTCCCCCCACCGGCTGCCTTCTAAATCCCCCCAAACCCCCCAGCATCCACCCCACACCCCCCTTCCCCCTCGGCCCCCTTCTCCTTGCTTCCTCCCCCCAATTTCTCCCCAGTTTCTCCCACCAACCTCCTCTCCCCCACCAGCAACCAGCAACCCAGCCCTCCAAAAACTTTTAAACCGCAAGCTTACGCGGATGAGGAGTGATGGGGTGGTGTAGGAGGGGTGGCCCGGATGATGAAAACGAGAATTGGCGATGCCGGGGGGGGGTTGCAACAGTTGATATGGAATACGAGTACCCAGGTTTTGCAACTGAAAAGCGATTAACCCTTTCTCTACATCTTGCGTCTGTCTTGGCCGCTTCCACACCCCCCCAGCTCTGCCCACTTTTTCTCTCTTTACCTCCCAAACGACGGCCGGCTGGCCAACCAACCAGCTAGGAAAGAAGGTCGCCCTCTTTTTAGCTCTGTTGATAGACTGGCACTGGACGCCGCGGAGAGATATGTTGTGCAAGGTCTGTGTTGGGTGGTGGGGTTTTAGGAGGTGTGGGTTTGATGAGGGGGGTTGATTGGGGGGAATGCGGAAGTGAAATAGGGGTGGGATGAGGCTGCGATGGGTGTCGGTAAGGAGGGGGGGGGTTCCTTCTTGGAGAGATATCTTTGGACTGTTTGGGGGCGTGGAGGAGGGGTTGGGCATGATGCGGGATGGGCGATGAGACGAAGTAGTGCGTATGTGTGTGGATGAACTTTGAGGGTGAGAGGAAGAAGGGGGTTAGAGCTAGAGTACAGGATGGGAATTGTTCGGTATAGAACTGCACTGTGAGATGGCCAAATGCGCTCATATTTCTGATAATGAGAGATTGAATTGGTTGATTGATTCCGAGGATTGCGCTTATCGCTACCGGGAAAAAGCTGGGTTAGGGAGAATGAGGAGGAGTTCATTTGGTAAAAGTGCCAGTTCAAGGAGGTTCCAGTTGTGCGGAGCTTGCTTGATGGGGTGGGATAGATTCAGTGTGTCCACCCTTTGCTGGAAGTAGAGACTAAGGTTGATTCAGGAGAAGATAGCGAACCAAAAAATTCCCGCCCTTTCGAAAATGAGAGAGAAATATGAAAAGATAATGGTGGAGTCGGTCATGCTCTCCTTAGGAAACCCCCGGAGTCCACCTCGTTCACCCAGAATATCGTTACACCCAGATGTCGTTAGAAGCTTTGAGTCAACCCAACATGCCCGTTTCAAGTCACAGAGAATTGGGTATTTCAGAGCGTCTGGATCTGGAGTCAGCGAACCATTAAGTCGTACGCCTAGGTTGACCATATGGATTCTGCCAAAGCGGGCCGCAGTGTAGGTCCTAATTTGTAAGGAAGAATTGAGGTTAAGGGAATAAACGCGATGTCTTGATTAATATTGAAGTGGAAAGTGCAGAGAGGAGTCTGACACAGGAGCCAAAGGCCTTAGTCGCCGGCATGCTGGGAAGAGACCATGGTCTTTCGAGTCTGGGTCGTCGAATGATGTCTGCAGACTAAGGTATGCAGTATTGGAAAGGTCAGGACAATCCGCTATTTCAAGCAAAGCCGAATTAGGCCATCTAGAACACGAGCCTCAAATCAACCACTGTATCCTATTTCATACATACAGCTAGCATTCGATACCAATAGTCTCCTATTGACACCTTCATGCGAACCAGCAGGACTCGGCGACTAAAATAAATATCCTGGCACAGCGGGATTAACCTTTTCCAATCGCGATGCCCTAAGGGTGAAACGCATAATGCACCTCGATAGCCGCTCGCATGGTCGAAGACCTTGGAACGCTCGTGGCTAAATCTCGATCGCATGTATCGGCAGCCGGCTTGCTTGTGCTAGTGTAAGGAGGCACGGTCAGTGGCAGTGGGCTGCACGATGGGTCCTGTTTCGGCCCAGCTGAAACAATGTAGGAGCTATGACCACGAGTAGGCTCGATTATTTAATAGGTCTCAGGAATGGAGTAGCGATAACCACGGTAGTGACAGCTCTGCAAAGGTAGCGTAGCAGACCTGTGGTAGACTCAGCCCAAGGCTTGGACATGAACTCTGGGTGACCTGGGCGGTGTAATGCAGAAGCTCGCAGGTACATGGTCAAAACCTGCGCGTTTTCAACATGCATCAAGCTCATTCATTCATCACTCTCTTCACTTTCTCTAGCAAAACCTTGCTTTCGCGACCCAGCTTCCTCTGACCGTTCTTCCCCCCTGTTCTTGCTTTGGCCATTGCCTTGCGGAATCTCTCCCGCTCCTCGATCTTCTTTTGCCGCTGCACTCTGCTATCCTCAAAAGCCCTCCGTCTAACCTCAGCCACTTCTCTACGCTCCTGAGCCAGACGTTCTTCTTTCTCAAAGGGCACAGGCTTGGGCTGTTTAGGTCTACGGTGTCGCTGGACCTCAACTCTCTCCGTATGCGTGGGCTGTGGTTGCACCTCTGGTTCGTCTAACATGGCTTGTCTCTCAGGATGAAGATCTAGGGTCGCGGGCGCCTCTACCTCGAGCGAGGGAGCTGTAGTAAAGGCTTTTGAACCGTCCTGTAACTCTCGCTCTTTGAGCTTGGCGTAGGATTTCTTGACCTTAGCTTTGCGTATAAGGTCATGCTTGATCTTCTGAACTATCATCTAATTAGTGAAAGTATCCATCCTCAATTGATTGACGTGACGAACCTTTCCGCCTGTGTGTTCCATCTGGCAAGTTTGCTGGAACAGAGAAGCCTTTTTTTAGCTTCGTTGGCTTCTTTGACGCATCTTTTGGCTCAACACCAGGATCCGTGTCTTCGTGCTTCCTTTTTGGCGCCATTATGAGACCCGAGATTGAGGTATAAGATGGTCTACAAGGTGCTGTTCTTGTTGCTTGAGGCGAACTATGCTGATAACCAAAAGGTTTGCTCGCATATGTAAAGCAAAAGTACGCCATAGATTGCCGAGATCTCTATCTACTAGCGTTTGTTACTAACGCAACCACTCTACGCGTCAAACCGCGTATCTCAGCGCGTTGGACTCTAGAACTTAGCATTCGCCAGCTTCAACGTCGTCCCTTTACACTCCACTCCTAGAACAACTACAGAACAGCAAAATGGACGGCCTACCACTCCGCGATGAGGAAACGAGAGATCGTGTCAGGCTCGCTGAGGAATTTCTCGATCCCCGTAAGCAGCTATTGGAGCCGATTCCGAATAGAAGCTAACTCCTACAGATGATCCCGCTGCTCGAAGGTCCATCTTCCCTTGCCAATGTTGAGCCAGGGCTAAATCTTACACAGCTACCGCGCCGACATAATTCTTATGCTCAATCGCGGCCAGCGAAGACTGGTTGTACGTAGAACCCCCATTTTTGCAGGCGCAGAACGCTCATCCTACGTCAGGTCAATCTAGATGATATTAGGACGCATAGTAGAGAGTTGTCAGATGGGTAAGTCTCTGGAGGGTGGAGTTGATATATGGGCTGAGGGGAAGTCGACAGACTACTACAATCGCCTTTTGACTTCTGCCAAGCCTTCGATGAAGCTCTCCACCAGTTCATTACCGCTCTACCCAATCGACCCGCCAAAGAGTCTTCCAAAGATGTTGTATATAGATCACCCCTCAATCTTACTTAAATACAGCTGAGAAAAGGGACAGGTGTACTACTGCGCCTACATAGGCAGCTTCGGCGAATTCTCCTGTAACCCGCGAACGCTCAGCTCTACTCATCTAAATCACATGGTATCTCTAGAGGGAATTGTCACTAAATGCTCCCTGGTCCGTCCAAAAGTGATAAGGAGTGTTCACTGGAATGAAAGAAAAAACATGTGGCACCAGAGGACGTATAGGGATCAAACAATGACTGCCAATGGCGCTGCAAGTACTAGTGTATATCCTCAGGAGGACGAGGATGGGAACCCAGTAAGGTCTCTCATGGTCAGAACAAGCTTTGTCAATATTTAACCGATCATAGCTGATTACCGAGTACGGATACTGTACGTATCGAGACCACCAAACAATATCCATACAGGAGATGCCAGAGCGAGCGCCTGCAGGTCAGCTTCCTCGAGGTGTGGACGTCATCATGGACGACGACTTGGTGGACCGAGTAAAGCCAGGGGATCGTATACAACTCGTCGGAATCTATCGATCGCTGGGAAACCGTAATGCAGGTGCCGGTAGCGCGCTGTTTCGTACTCTGATACTGGCGAACAACGTAATATTACTTTCGTCCAAGTCTGGTGGTGGCATTGCTCAATCAACAATTACCGATACAGATATTCGAAACATCAATAAAATCTCAAAGAAGAAGAACGTCTTCGAGCTGTTGTCTCAATCGTTAGCACCTAGTATCTATGGCCATGACCACATCAAGAAAGCCATTCTACTCATGTTACTGGGAGGCATGGAGAAGAATCTGGACAATGGAACGCATTTGAGGGGAGATATCAATATCCTAATGGTAGGTGATCCATCGACCGCAAAATCACAACTGCTGCGCTTCGTCTTGAACACGGCGCCACTTGCCATCGCCACAACTGGAAGAGGGTCTTCAGGCGTTGGTTTGACGGCCGCGGTCACCTCTGACAAAGAAACCGGGGAACGTCGCCTAGAAGCCGGTGCCATGGTCCTAGGAGACCGAGGCGTTGTCTGCATCGACGAGTTTGACAAGATGAGCGACATTGATCGAGTAGCAATCCACGAGGTCATGGAACAACAGACGGTCACCATCGCCAAAGCAGGCATTCACACATCTCTCAACGCTCGATGTAGCGTAATAGCAGCCGCGAATCCCATCTACGGCCAATACGACCCGCACAAAGATCCTCACCGAAATATCGCTCTACCCGATTCCCTTCTCTCCCGTTTCGATCTCCTGTTCGTAGTCACCGACGACATCGACGACGCCCGCGACCGACAAATATCCGAGCACGTCCTCCGAATGCACCGATATCGCCAACCCGGCACCGAAGAAGGAGCCCCAGTGCGCGAACAACAACACCAAACCCTCGGCGTCGGCCTCGATGACGAACAAGACGCCAATCAACCCACCCAGGTCTACGAAAAATTCAACATCATGCTCCACGCCGGCGTCACCGTGACCTCTGGCCGCGGCAGCGCGCGCAAAGTCGACGTCCTCAGTATCCCCTTTATCAAGAAATACATCCAATACGCCAAACTGCAGCGCAAACCCGTCCTGACCAAAGGCGCCGCCGACCTCATCGTAACCACCTACTCCGCCCTGCGCAACGACGAGCTCGAGGGAAACCAGCGCAAGACTTCCCCCATGACAGCGCGTACCCTCGAAACCCTCATCCGCCTCTCAACCGCCCACGCAAAAGCCCGTCTCTCCCACCGCGTCGAAGAAAAAGACGCCGAAGCCGCGGAATCGATCCTGCGCTTCGCCCTCTTCAAGGAAGTCGTCGAGGACGAGCGCAAGAAGAGACGCAAGGTCAGCCGCGCCGACGACGCCATGTCGACCGACTCCTCCTCGGACGATGACGACAACGACGACGACAACCAAAACGAGCGTGACGCGCGAACAAGAAACGGCACTACCCCCCGCACCCCCCGCCGCAACGGCACCCACGGCGCCCAAACCCGTAGCATGGGCGCCACGAATGGCTCCGAAAATGACGACGACGACGACGACCTCTACACCGCCAGCCCGCGCACCACCCAACCGACCACCAACGGCACGCGGCCCACCCAATCCTCATCCCGCATGTCCATAGCATCTTCGCAGCCAGCATCCCAACTCATTACTTCCCAAACCGACGATTCCCAGAACCAAGAGACCCTAGCCGTGCCGCAAGTTTCAGCAGCGCGCCTTCGCGTCTTCAGATCTACGCTCGGCCAGCTTCTCAATACGGCCTTGTTCCAAAACGACGCCGCGGATGTCGGACCACTGGTGGAAGCGGTGAATCGGAAGAGGCCGGCTGGGGAGGAGACGTTTGGGGCGGAGGAAGCGAGAGGTGCGCTGAGGGAGATGGGGGAAAGGAATGAGATAATGTGGGTTTTTTCATTGTGTTGCTTACCGTGCTTTGTGTGGATTGAGTTGCTGATGGGTTTTGGCGCCTGCAGGTATCAGGAGAATGATGATGTGGTGTATAAACTCTGATTTGTGATGGGAGGTGGAGGGGAGGGAAGGGGTGCGTTTTGAGTTGGCGCTGGGGTGTACGGTTTTGCATGAGCTTTCACCCCCAAACGGACGGCCAGACGGAACGTGCAAATCAGGATGTAGAGCGTTACTTACGCACTTATTGCTCCTATATGCAAGATGATTGGTCAGACTGGTTACCCATGGCTGAATTTGCTGACAACAATGCATTATCACCGTCAATAGGCCAATCAGCTTTCTTCCTCAATAAGGGCTATCATCCTCGAATGAGCTTTGACCCTGATCCTACCGAATACCCTACCACACCAAAGGAAGCTTCAAAAGCACCTGGCCGTCGATGATGCTATTCAAATACTCGTTCAGGGTATCCTCGCTCGAAGGATTTAGCCTGGTCATAGCAATTTCTTCCTGCAATAGTCTATCCTCCATTTCACATAGCTTCTCCTCGTCGACTTCAACTTTCTGTGTATAGCGGTCATCTCCCACATTCATACCTATCTCTTGTCTCGCTCCACCTTTAACGACTACCTACCAACAAGCAGTACGACATCTACTCCACTAACAGAGCGCACGACAGATAGCAATTATCATGTCTAGGTATCAACCATACGAAATGTTTCTGGGCCGTCAGTCAGGAGAGACGTCGTCGAAATACTATAAAAGAACTGGATAATACGAGGACTCCCTACCGGCGCGAGAACTCTATTACTCATTATACGAGTACTCATCCTCACCCTGAGGTCTGCTCACTCCAGAGACAAGCGATGATGAAGAATACGACGAGGTGATGGATATAGATACTGAAGAGAGAGAGCAATCGCACATCAACAGGGGAGAGCGGTATCCCAGCCCCACATTAACGAAATCGAAAAGTCCTGAGATATGTACGTGTAGGCCTGTTACTTGCTTGAGGTATCGGTTGCTAACGGTTCTGACAGATTCGACTCCGGCTTTCTCCCCTGCAGAGATTGTCGAAGCAGTGCGGAAGACGGCTAATAAACGTGTCACACGTTCTCAAACAAAGAGAACCCCAGAAGCAAGGAACACAACCCCAAAACTCTATTTCCTAGATTTAGACGGCCCTGTTGTTGGCTCTCCGTTCTCTCCTCTATTCTCTCGTCGAACCTCGGAGGATACCCCACGCACTCAGTCGCCCCTGAGGGCCGTCGAGTCTCGCACTAAAAAGCTGGAATCATCATCACAAAAGAAGAAGCAGAGCCGCAGGCCCAAAGGCTCATATAGTAAAACGAAGTTGCTTTCTGTCGCCTGGTAAGCGAATACGTCTGTCTGGCAATTTTGCAAAGCTGACACGTCAAATGTCGCAGATAGAACGATTCTCACACTACATGACTTATTTCCTAGAATACTCAAATTTCCGAGAAGACCTTTACAGACTGGACAACATCCCACACCTGATGTACCCCACACTCACCGTATCCCACGCCAAAAGCAATCGCAATCCGGGACAATAGCTAGGTACAAAACTATATTAAAGGTCACTGCAAGCTCTCCGCGAGAATACTGGTTGGTGATTTGGTGTTGAAGGATGGGGACGAGTGGTGCGATCAGAAGATGCCGGAGGAATTAGTGTCGAAAGATCGGTGTCGAAAGGCTAGAATGCTGCGATCATCATCAGACCACGAAAGTCAAGAGATGAGAGTTGATACGCAACGGAGGGGAATGAGAAAATACAGAAAAGAGATTTCCAAGAGACAACCGAAGAGTGACAGATGCTGAGATCAGGAGCTAAGGCAGAGCTGAGGTGATGATTTTAGTTCAGAGCATGTACCGGGGCTCGTCTGCATGCCGGTGGAACTTAAAATGATGGCAAACCACAATTTTGCGTCGGCTACAAGTAGCATACCTATTGCGATGGAGGAAAAGACACCCAGCACTGCTATAAGGGAATTATGAGACTGGGTCTTCCATGACCAAGCAGGCTGATTTTTTGGCTTAGAATTAAAAGGAGGGAACAACACCGGAGAGTATCGCGAGACTGAGGCCAGCATAGCCAAGCAGGTTGATATAATCACTTTGAGGAACAACGCAGGAACGCTTTGGGAGGGAAGTCGAGTTTGGGTTTGCCATCAATAACGGAGTAGGTGGAGGATCATCGCATTGTCACTTTATCATTTTTTGCATTCCACATTTACGGTGGACGAAGTCATTCTATCATTCTGCGCGTTCGACATAAGGAATTGTACGGGTACGTATAGCTGGTTCAGAGATATACTTATCTAGAGGTACGTTCTTATCGCTATGTTTTGTCTCTGCTGCTTGCTTGACCTTGAACTGTGAGCCCTGATCGCTCGCAATACGACTTCAAAACCGGCATTTTGTGTCCTTTGGTGAGGCCCAAATCCTTTCCTCGTTCATGATCTGTAGCGCTAATTGCAGTAACTTAGCTTAGGGCTTCTCCATCCTGGAAGTCATTATCTAGACTGGCGTGAGCTCTCCTATTTAGAAGCATTACACTATCTTATCCCACCTGTTCTTACTGGCGGCGTCTCTGCTGTTCGCAGCTTCTTCCAGGTATACCGAAATCACTAAAAACCTTCTTATCTGGCTCGTCCTGTTCCTCCTTTTCTTCCCATACTAAAATCAGGACAGAGGCTCAAAACTTCAAATCTGTCCCGACCTTTGAAACGTCGCAAAGTCGGCTAAGGCGAGAAAACATCTTTACGATAAGATGATGCATAAGATTCGGTGCACTATAAATTCGCGCAGAATGCATGCCACCATGGGTATCTGTACCTTCCTCTCTTCATCCGCAATTGGATCATAGACCTTCTTGACATCGAAACCCCCAATGACGCATTCGTTGACCATCATATGCTTTGGTACGTGCTCAACTACTGTGAATATTCCGATAGAAAGCTAATAATTCAACGAGACTACAGGTGAAAATGGTGTCAATTCGCAGTCTCTTAGCTGATGCTGTCATTTTGTTGATTTATGTATTTCGCGGGAAGATGCAGAAGACCGTGAGCTACCCTAGTGGCATTTGGAGAAGCTTTTGACAAAAGTCGTTGTACAGACTGTAACATAATTGGTGAAAAGAGTCCCTCGTCAGACGAACAAGTCGCTTTCACCCAATTCACCCTTAAATTGCTACATCTAGGCTCCCGTACGCTATTGGCAAGATTTGGGAGGTTCCAATCAGAACTCAAGCCTCAACGTTCTCCAATTCGTCGCTAAGTTCCACGAAATCTGCATCGTTGGTTCCTTGTCTGAGATAGTCCTGCATCATACCCGGTTCGAAGCGAGTAATGGCGAGGGTGTTCCCTCTGGACTACTAAGTTCGGGATTCCACGTACCGTTGCCGATTTACTTATGGGGTTAGGAATCCTGGTCTAGGACAGTCATTGACGACCTCTAGTAAAGCTGCACTCCGCGTTTATCTCCGTTGTTACTGATTATATTCGCGTCCATCCTAGCCGCTTTGTCTTGTCCATCTTCTGCTACTGCTGTATTGCCAAGACTGAATCGATGGGATACAACCTCTCCCCCAAAATGGCCCGTTAAACACAGTCATTGCAAAGTCAACGCATGACATCTGGCCAAGCGACGTTACGGGAGACCTGCTTCCGTAAAGCTGCTTCCCTGTTTAGAGCGCCACAAAACACGGACTGTTCGTCCAGTGGTTGGCAATTCATCGCAGGGCGGGCGATCTCTACATGGATGATGAAACCTAATAAATCTATTCCTGTCCCACGCACTTCCAAGATACAATACTTGGCCGCATCCTCGGATCTGAGTGCTGACTGGGCTTTTAGGAAGATTCCGGGCACGGGTGCATTTTATTCGCGTGCAGGGTCCAGTCTGGCATCATCAATGAGTCAGGTCGTTGCAGCTATTGGCTGTGTGTGTGAGGATAAAATCTATAGCACAGGCCCTTTAATGATTGAAAAGCCTTTGCTATTAGGGAAGAGACCGAACTAGGCCAGCTTGTTCAAACCCTTTGTCGCTGTCGACCATAAAGAGCATGATTCCAGAAACTGGGTAGAAATGAAGTTTCCACATAGCTGTCTTCTAACACCTCCAATGGATTCCTACTTACGAGCGAGTTAGTTGGGTCCTGAGACATCTTGGCGACCTTTTGTGTGCATAAGTGGTTCTTGAAAGACTTCATGTCTTCCTGCAGTGGAAGCCCATCCGGCGGAATTGTCCTAGTGGGTTCTTAGCGTCATCCCCATCATACTCTCCATCACGGTCCTCTTCCTAATCCTCTTATCCCTCATCCACATCGCTAGCATTCTCAGTGGCGGATGGACGTCCAGCATGCTGAGGACCTTACACGCAGTATTAATACGAAAGCCAATGAACTGGACCCCACAAGAGCAAATAAAGACCACATGCGCTTGCATTGATCGATTAGGCATTTAGAAGAAGATTATCAGGGTTTGAGACACCAATGAAATACCTTTGGAGCTTACTTTTGAAGATGGAAGTGACGAAGAAGAGGTCGGTAAGAGGGCGAAGCCTGGTGAGGAATATGGCTCGACGGTGAACATGCGAAGAAGGTATCAAACTAGTGACTTTCAACTCTCACGGACCTTTGAGCTCTGCTCGGTGGATACGGAGACCATCGTTTATAGCGGCATTATTGAGAATTTTACTTTGAGCTGTAGATTAGTGAAAGATAGAGTTCATTGAGTTGTTTTCTCATGAATCTAGATCATTGAAATATATGATGAAAAGAATAGGAAATTTGCAAATGCAGCTTTCACGATTCAGACCACGCGAGGCAATGAGACACACTAATCTGCAGAGAATATCTTTTTGCGTTATCGTTGAAGTCAGACGCCTTTTTCTAACGAATACAGCACGCGAATCTGTCTCTCTATTACCTATCCTCACGCTTTGTTAGTGTTGTACACACTGGTTGCTCGAAGTCCTGGACCCCATCTAAACAAAGCCCAGGGTATAGGCATCAAGGCGACAGATATAAACCCCAGAAGGCTAGTAGCCCACCCTATACCGAGCCGACGATACACTGCAGATACCTTAGTTTCTCCAAGGTCGTGATCAAAGGAGGGGGACACACTTTGGTCAATAAAAAGTGGGAAAGCCGCAGCCAGTGTATATCGAAGCAACGATGTTGCAGCCATCGCGGAAGCACCCGTGAGAGCTTCGTATGTATCTAGAAGATAGAGGACACCACTCATCTGCAATTAGGTGAGCGAGCTAATTTGATGCCGTATGGAGACATTACTCACAAAAACACAGAAATTGCCCCAGGCAAATGGAACAGCAGCTGCTACGGAACTGATCCAATGAAGACTTTTGGTCGCCGTCCACGCAAACCAAAACAGCCCAATAGGTAGTCCAAAGCTCCCAATCATAGCTGCATACAGTCGATGCTCCGGGAGCACAGACCCAGATCCCCCCGCGGACTTGGACCTTACGTGTAATGGTTGATATGTGTAACGATCAACCAGTATTATGGTCAAAGAACCGAGGAGGCTACCGATCGCAATGGATATGAACGTTAAACCAATCTGTTGTATATCAAAGCCATAAACAGTTGCATAGACTAGAGGAAAGGCGGCGAAGAACGAGTACAGGACCGCGAAACTGAAGCCAATATACAGTGACCACGCAATCACGATAGGCTCGGTGACCAGCATATGAAGTGGCCGGAAGAAGGTGACGTTCAGGAGAAATTTGAGTGCTGCGAGACCACTTGGACCTGACGGAGTTTCCGTGCCCATTTTCTTGGCGTGACGCTGGAGTATAGTTTTCCTGTAAGTTTCTTTCATTCCCAGCGCCATTATGTACGCTGCGATGGTGAAAAGTAGTATTGTCCACTGTGTCCAACGCCAGCCTTTACCTACGACTACAAAGCCACCAATAACTGGCCTATTTTGCTGGTCAGAAAGAATATCTAAACCCATCAGAATCGTTAATGGGAATGTCATGCGGCTTACCCAAGTGCAGGTCCCAGATATGGACACAACGCGAAGAGCGTTGTCATCATAGCTCGCGACTCTGGCTTCCATAAATCCGCATTCGTACCGGCTCCGACTGTAAGTGGCGGACTTGCAAATATGCCCGCAAGGAGACGGCAGGCCACAAGCCCACCAAATGTCTGCGCGAACCCAGCACCCAGAGTGAATAGAGCAAATATAGGGAGGGAGATCATGTATGTGGCCGTTCTTCCATATTTCTCGCTGAGAGGGGCTGCTAGAACGGGCCCGAATGCGAGGCCTAGGAGGAATAGGGAGAAGGGCAAGAGAGCTGCTGTGTTGGAGACGTGAAAGTGCTCTATGACTTGGGGCACCGCGGAGATGTATATTGAAGATGCAAATGTTCTGTTAATTCTTAATAAGTGGAAGGAAAAAATGTTTTGTGGGCCGCTTACACGACGAGGCCAAATACTGCGGGCACGACAGCATGATATACTCGCTTCCACATTGGCCAATTGTGTGGGTTTTTGGGATCGCTTACCCAGTCGATGACGGCGACCTGGGTTGCTGGTGCCAGTAAATCGTTGTTCTTCTCTTGTGAGTCCATCGATGAAGATTTAGAAAATGACTTCTGGTCGGTGATGGGACGAAAAGGAGCAGAGGATCCCCCAATTTAGGAACAACAAGAACATATTCCGTAGGATAAATGTACACAGATCAGGCAAGGCACAGCACCCACTCAACGCTCTTGCAGCGCCGCAAAATTTCTGCCTCGACTCTGCCCCAACTTTCCAACTGCCGGAGAAATTCAGGCAGATGCCTAACTTGCAGGTGGTCCGATCCCTCCAGGATAGTATGCCCACCTTTCAGGCAAAATCAACCATCATCGTGACAATACATCCCCGATGCTCCGCCTACACAAACGACTTCGTAGCCACCCACACAACTTTGGAACCAAAATGCCATGGCAGAAGAGATCCGCCGCGTTCCACACGGACCGAGCCAGGGCGTCTCGGCGTTCTGTTCTAACGGTCTGCACTGGTTGTGCTATTGGTCGGGAATCCTGCCCGCTTGGGCTTCCATTATCTTTGCTGTACTCTGATCTACGTACGTTTGTCTGGATCTGACACGTATGGGGTTGGTTTCCGGCCCTGCATATGATGGCATAGCTGCATGGGACCACAATATTTCCGAGATGCACATGCACGACTTATTCTCCGATGCGGTCCAAGTGACTGAGATGGCATAGATTGCACCACACAGGCGCTATTCGTCTTAGGAACAACGCTTATTCTGCCAACAGTATCCCCCTCTCCCCTGGAAACCCTACACGGGCCGGCTTACAGCTGTGGTCATCCCCTAACGTGGCTATACGTAACAATTCAAACACTTCCCGGGATCGCATCCAGACCTCTGACATCCCTGAACGCCCACCAACTGCAGTCCACGCGACTAAGACGGTACCTATAGATTGCATCACACAGGCACCAAATATTCGTCTAGATAGGAATAACACTTATCCTGCCAACAGTGAGGTGGCTAGGCTCCACAACCCGGTTCCACCAAATCTAGTTAATCCCCGGCGTCTCAGCCACTCGATATACCAGCTTAGTAGCGCTAACCGTCCCCTCACCCAGGTCGTTGATACTAGCACTTATCAGCAAAGTACGTTCAAGCAGATTGATCGCCCTGGTAAATTCTCACCCCTTAGGAACCCCCTGCAAACCGCCCTCCCGCACCGTCACCGGATGCGGCTTAATCTTCCCTTCAGCCATCAGCTTGGCATGTAATGCCCAGAACTTCACGCTCAAATTGTAGTGGTCTTCCAAGGGCGGAAAAGTAGCACCGAACTTGGAAAACTCCTCTCCAAAGCTCGTGTATGCCAGCACTGGGCGGGCATTGACGTCTTCGCGCGGCCAGGTCTCTACAGGGAGTAGCGCTACGCAGTCTAGTCCCTTGCTGCTGTCGCTGGACAAGGCTGCCGCGCATATTTTGAAGCTTGACTCGGTGGAAATGCAGTCGAGGACGTAGCGGAGGGAGTTTTTGGTATGGGAGCGGATCTTTGCTGCGCATTCGGGGTCGTTATAGTCAAAGACTTCGTCGGCGCCGCGAGATTTGACTAGGTCGAAGTTCTTAGGGCTAGCGGTGGTTAGAACGGTGAGGCCTGACCTAAGGGATGTTATTTCTATTAGCCAGGTGTGTGTCGACATTAGAGAGATGGCTTGACCTACAGTTTTGCATACTGAATAGCCATTGTGCCACTGGCAGAACTGCCGCCGTAGATCAAAATCGTCATTGGAGATTCCACCTTTCCCGGCGGAAGTGGAAAGTTCAAGGCTAGATATAGTGTTTGCGCAACGGTCGTAACTCCAACCCCCAAGGATGCCGTATCTTCGAAGCTCATGCCGTCTGGTATTTTGGCCAAAAGGCCATCCTTGACCATGGCAATTTCCGCGAAGGCGCCATCTTCGAGATTGTTCTACCGTTGCTTGCTTCAACATATGAGAGATGTGCCTTTTGGAAGTAGACTCACGTTGTTTGCGCAGTGACATACTGCGTAGACTTTGTCGCCCTTCTTGAAGTCGGTCTTGCAAGCCCCTCCTACCTCTTGGACCACACCAGAGAGATCACACCCTGGATTGTACAATGTCAGATTGATCGACGAAGAGGCTCGCCCACTGACCTAGTATACCGCCCACTGGCCCAGCTCCCGACATGTGATGGAAGTCCGCTGCGCAGTATCAATTTCTCTGTTTTTAGAAGATAGTCGCTTGGCACATACTAGGATTAACAGCTACAGCTACAGTCTTGATTTTGAAATAATCTGGCCTCATCGATTGCTCTTTGATGTCAACCAACTCGGCCTTGCCAGCCTCCTTGATAATGACCGCTTTCATGGCGACTTCTTTTCTTGACCTGACGCTGGCTTGAAATGGAAAATTGGTGGATAAATTTTGGAATCAGGGTCAACTTTAGGCTTTGAGGATGCTACTATGAAGTATGTGAACTTCAACCAAGTCCTGCTCTAGAAGTCTGAAGGAACCTTCAGACTGCGTAAAAGGAGGTGTCTAAAACGCGGGGCAACCAGTCTCGACGAGAACTTCAATTCGGTACACACCTGGTACCCTTGAAAATGTATGGGTTTTTCAACGCGCCATTCGGGGATACCTGCATCAGGATGCGGCGTAGAAATCCAAAAGTAAAGCGACTTGTATGTGCATATAATATGTAGGTAGATGCAGCTGATAGCACAGCGACGATCAATTCCGAAACATGACAGGCTACCAGGGTTCCAGAAGGTGTGTCAGGCTGTCAGCTGGATGTGGTGGGCTGAGCGGGGCTGGAAGTCAGGGATTAGGTATGCGTGCTTCACTTCTTCGTACGGTCGTACCTAAAGAAGAGAAAGATAACGAACCGAATACCGTATGAGTAAGGTAAATTACCCAACGAATTGACCTAAGCCGGGCTTACAGTTGGTGGGGGGTTGGAAAAGTTGAGCCAGGGCCGGAACTTTTTTTTTTTGGTGCCGGCCTCGGCTCAACTTTTCTGCATATGCTAACCATGAGTTCAAAATTATTCCAACCCCGACTCAGCTTTCTGCATATGCTAATCGTGAGCTCAAGAATCGATATTATTTAGCTAAAGTAGCTAGAAGACAAACAGCTTGAGCGAAGTATTGAAGTCGTGCATATGCACAGCTTGAGCGAAACATCACATATATCATGAATCTACTTTGCAGCAAGACGAGCGAAGATTCTTCTACGTATGCTTAGCATATGCACAAAACATGCAAAATCATGAACTCAACTTGTGACATGCTCATTCACAAGCTATCATCGTTCAGCTCGTGATTTGCATCATCACTTTTCTCGTCTTGAGCGAGCTGAGTTTCTTCTTAGTATATGCGCAGCATATGCGGAGTGCGACACTCACCTTCAAACCATCTAGTCAACTCGTTATCTCATTCGCTCAATTTTGAGCGTCGATGCTTTCGTCGTTCATCGATGTTTCTTTGTGCTCAGTTGATGCTACGCATATGCATCGACGAGGCTTTGATGATCAGATGTGAATTTTTTTGTGATCTCGCTTTATGCTCTTGACATATGGTTCGCATAGGCTTCGAAGCTTTTCCAACCCAACGTCAAGTCTTGAATGTGCGGGGCATATGCAATTTTTAAATTTCAACCCGACGTCAAGAATTTTTTCCGACCCCGGCTCAACTTTTCCAACCCCCCGATCAGCTGTACCCTCACCTAGGCGTTGCAAACTCTTCATCCGCCCTGTTGAGTCATCATATCTCTATCTGATAGGCTATTACCTACGGAATACCTACCTTACCTACCTACCTTAGGTAGGTAGGTATGTAGGTAAGGTAAGGTAAGGTAAGGTAGTCACTAGGAGAAGGCCTAGAAAGTTGCCGCGCTGGGTATCCCTTTAACCGCCACAAGGTCGGCCACCCCCTTTGATCAACAGCTAGGCCAAATTTGGTAGCAGCTTGACCAGATGAGGTACGGGTGCTTAATAAACCGCGCTGTCGCCGACTCGCCGAATCCAAATAAGTGTTCGTATGCTTAGTCATTGGTGGGGTCCCCCTACGAGCATTGTAGATCATAGGGGTGGCCGACCTTGTGGCGGTTAAAGGGATATCCGTACCCCACACTAAGCTCATCTAAGCGAAGGACTACCTTGTGTCCGTGTGAGAAGTCAGCACTATCCTATGTCTATGTTACTTCTATCATCGTCTGGTCTGCTTTCTGTTGATACCAGCGCGCACTTTACGAATCACCGATACTCATTGGTGCCGAAAGTATTTGTGACCAAGATCCCATCTTGCGCACCAGAATGGTGAGACTCGGGCTGCTTGTCACTACCAACGTGATGCATAGCATAGGTTTCTGTACCTCCATCTGGAAGCCGCTGAAACTCTTCTCCATGCAAGTCGTTCATACGAGGATTTAGACGCTTGCCACTATTCCCTGTTGTGCCACGACTACGCCTGATGGAAGTTATCTTCCAGGATGTTGGTGATAGCTTTCGAACAAGCGGCCGTAAGGTAGGAAGACTTGCGCAAATGACCGCCACAGTGAATTCGACAGAGCTCCAGTTTGCTATACCTACCAGAGTATCTGCAAATAATTGCAACATATCAGTATTCTAGCCAGGAGAACCAATATTGACTTTAGAAAACTCACATGTGGGATCCGCGTTGTTGATCTGAAACAGTGCAGTTACACGGATGATACTTACCACGCAAACGCTAAACAGAAATTGTTAGTGATATGTGAAGATAATAGAAGGAGCGGGACTTACAAGCCACCTAAACAAAAGATGAAGGTCAAGGCTACTTTGGAACGTCGGTCGAGTTGAAGTTTCCAGACCTGCCGGATAGGCATACAAAGAATAAGAATATCCGTCAGAATCGTAGGGACTGCCATGGCGATGTACCATGCCTGGTCGTTGATACAGTATGACCGGACTTGGAGTTCGAACTCCCAAAACGCATAGATCGGATTGCAGGAGAATATTGCCACCCCAACAAATGCAAATCCCCAAGCCAGAACAAAGGCCCCCGTTAGGTGGATTAGAAGATGCAGTCGTTTGCTAGTAAAGAGGTGTCGATAGAGAAGCAGTAATGAGATCTTCACAGTGACTTGTCCCAAGGCATAGAAGCAATTGTTGACCATGAGAAACTGGAAATTCAATCAATATAATGATATAAACAGGGGACGAAGCCCGACATACTTTCAATATTGTTTTGACTTGGGAAAGTGTGGGATCAGTCTTGGCAACTAACTGGACGTGTTTTCCTAGGCCTAGTCGAACCACTGTATTCATAGTCAGCCTTCAGGTGACACGTAACAAAGTCTCAGTACTTTTGGCTAACCCCAGATATCCACCCCGCTAATAACATAGCAGGCTACAACTCCGCCAAAAAGCAAGTAATCCGAAGCCATGAGAGGTGTCTTCGAAATGGCTCTGGATATTATTCGGAGGATGTAAAATAACAGGCAGAGGACCATGCTTGAGACAGCGGCTTGAATCACCGAAGGTGATTTATTGTCGCTCAAGTTGACGATTGGAGAAGGTTTGGAGGCCATCTCAACTATGCGACGAAAACAATATCAACAATGGGAAGTCATTCAGTAGCAAACAGTTCAACTTATAACTCGAGGAAGAAGACGGAAACAAAAGCATAAGACCCGATATTTGCGGCCCCCCCCAACATACTTGCCACCCCACCAATAACAGGGATGTAATTTTGAATGGAAATGGATGTTGTCTCTTTGTTATTTAATGGTTTCACGTTAATCAAATACTGTATGGAGACCTTCCACTTAGGTATAACCAGCCTTGCATAGCCGTGTTTGCGGCGAACATGTACTTATGGACCCAATGGCAGCTCTTGCCTCCAGACGTCCACCCAGGGGAGTCGTCATGGGGGAAGGATCTCAGAAGTATAATGGGCTGAAGGGGAATGCAGGGTTTACTGTTCGTGTTGCCTCTGTTGAGCCCTGAGATTCAGAATGTATGAGTGCAGTGTAAATGCAACACTGTAAGCAGGATTGCATTCCTGCGCGTTCTGAAATTCAGAATCAGCGGTCTGTTACGAACTGGTGGAAGGCCAATTGGTGAATCGTTGAAAGATGTGTGGTTACACAAGGCTGAGATGTGATATTGAATGTCTTCCTCTCACCAATCGGAGCATAAAACGCATGGACCCACATAAGTGTCTACCTTACCTATCACTGGCAGTTGGGTGACCGTTATTCCGTACTACATACAGTACCCCGCATTAAGTCACGGTCGCGCGCTCCTCAACCAATACACCCCCCACCTGCATCAACCATTGAACCATCAAATTCAGCTGGGGAACTTCAATATTTGGGCTAGTTATTTAGTAGTAT
>JAABUU010000697.1_pt1 | contig 70891 bp, 125 predicted proteins | sample 5559301 | NCBI WGS metagenome assembly JAABUU01 (sample SAMN10711884, study PRJNA513360) | rock metagenome | isolation source: Antarctica rocks | place: Antarctica: Victoria Land, Richard Nunatak white
CCGCCGGCGGCGGCCGGCGCGGCCGCGGCCGCGGCGGCCGCGCGCGCGCGCGCTCGCCGGCCGACGCCGAGGGCGGTGCGCGCAGGCTGCTCGCTTGCCTGCGGGGCTGGCTATTGCCGGCCCCTTGAACAAGTGCTTCCGTCTCTAAAGCTTGTTGCCATGTCTGGCGCCAGAGTTGTGTGGCATTGACCAAGGCCATCCTGCAGCCGTGATGCGTACAATTTGTCCCTAGGCTCCGAGGCCGACACCACGCGTATCACCTCTGCTACAAACACAACTGCGACCCAAATCTAGCCGCGGCGTGCAGGCGCAGGCGCGCCGCGCAAGAAGGCGCGCGGCGCCGGCGCCGCGCGCGGACGCGGCCGCGGCAGGGGCGCCGCTGCGGCCGGAGCGGGCAGCGGCGGCGCCGGGCAGGCGGACTCGCCCGCGCCGCCGACGCCGCGCGCGGCGCAGGCTTCCCCCGGCAGCAGCGGCCCCCGGGAAGCGCCGCCCAGCGCCGCGGCGGGTGCTGCCGCCGGCAGCGGCCGCGAGGGTCTCGGCGAGGCGCAAGGCGATGCGGCGGCCGCCGCCGCCGCCGCGGCGGAGCGCTGGGCGCCGCAGCGCGCGCCTCAGGCGAGCGCGCTAGACGCCGACCCTCGCCCCCGCGCCTCGGCTGCGCCGCCCGCGCATGGCGCGCTGGCAGCCGCGGCAGCACGGCGCACGTCGCTTGGCCCCGACCCTGCGTCGGGCGCCGGGGCAGAGGGCGCTGGTGCGGGACGCGGCGCGGGCCCAGACGAGCCTGCGCCCGCGTCTCAGCTGCCGCTGGCGCTGCGCCTGCCGTTGGGCGGGGCGCCTGAACGGGCACCAGGTGAGGCGCCAGATGAGGCACCGGGCGTGGCTGCGGCAGGCTCAGCGGGCGCCGCATCGCATGGGCATGCCCACCGGCGCGATGATGAGGCTGTTAAGGCGGGCAGGTTGCGGCTGCCGCCGGCGCTCAGCCCGGGGCCATGCAGCGCGCCGGGCCAGGCAGGCGAGGCGTCCGCGGTGCAGCCCGCCTCGCTGGGGCGCCCGGCGCGCGGCGAGCCTGGCTCGGGCGAGGAGGAGGACGCGGCGAGCGCGTCGCAGCTGTCGCAGCTGCCGCTGGCGCAGCGGCTGGCCGCGCGCGGCCCGTCCGCGCGGCCGCCGGCGCCGTGCGGCGCGGCGGTGGGTGCGGGCGCCATGCAGGCCGCGGCCGGCCAGGGGTCTCCTGGGGACGAAGCGGAGGTGCAGTTGTCGCAGCTGCCGCTGGCGCTGCGGCTGCCTGGCGCGCGCGCGCAGGCGGCCGCCGCGCAGGCTGGCAGCCCCTGCGCAGCGCGGGGCCTGCCCGCCGCGCCTGTGCGTGGCGACGGGCCGGGCGGTGAGCCTGCGGGCACGCCAGCAGGCAGCGCGCCGATGCGGGCGGGCGCTGCCGACGTGGGCGCCGCCATTCGGGCTGCGGCGGTCGTTGGCGCGGGGTGCTGCGCCCCCGGGAGCAGCCCAGGCGCCGACAGCGAGCGCTGCACTGTGCCGCCGTCGCGGCTGCCGCTGGCGGCGCGCGTGCCGCCGAGCGCGCTGGCGGCGGCGACGGCCGAGGCGGAGACGTGCGCCGAGGGCTGCGCAGAGGCTGAGGTGCAGCCGTCCCAGCTGCCGCTGGCGGCGCGCCTGCCGCCGCGGCGCCTGGCGGGGCGGACAGCGGCAGCACCCGCAGCCGCAGAGGGCGTGTCCGAGCGCTGTTCAACGGGCCGCGGTCAGCCGTCCCCGGCAGTGCGCTCTCCCGCGCCGCTCCCCGCGCGCGAAGCCGACGCCCAGGCCCAGTCGCCTCGGCGCCAGCCGCCGCAGGCATCCCCGCTGTCGTGGGCTGCGCGGCCGCTGGCGCCCGCCTCCCTTTCTCCATCGGGGCCATACGAGGCAGCTCTGGACACTGTGGCCACGGGGAGCAGCCAGGGTGGCGCAGACGCATGCCCGCCCGGCGCGGCGCCGGACGCCAGCACGACCCCGTGCGCGTCCGCGCCGCAGCCGCCGCTGCCGACGCCGGCGCCTGTGCGGCAGTGGGCGGCTGCGCAGGCGCACCAGCAACTGCTGGCGCGCGAGTCGCCCCCGTGGCGGACCGCGCCTATCACGGAACGGGCCGCTGCGGGGGCTGCCGAAGCGAGCGGGCTCTGCGCGGTGGGCAGCGTCGCCCTGCAGGCGCCGCGCGTCCCGTGCGCACTGCTGCCGGCGGGCGCGGGCGCGGGCGCGGCTGCGGTGCAGCCGGCGCGCGCGGGCGCGCGCCCGGCCAGCGCGCCTGATCCGGCTGCGTCGCCCGCAGCGCGGCAGCCGCCGTCGCCGGCCGCCCCGCCCGGGAGCAGTCCGCCGGGCACGTGGGCGGGCGCAGCGGCTGGCGTGCACGCACGCGGCACACCCGAAGCAGCTGCAGGTGCGGGGCTGGGTTTCGGCAGCGCGCGCGCGCATGCGTGGCCTCCGGCCGACATCAGCCTGTGCTCCGCGCCGCGTGTGGCCCGGCCGGCTGCGCCGACCTTCGACCTGCTCGGCGGCGTGCTTGCGGGCGCACGGGCGCGCGCCCGGCCTGCCGCGGCCGCCAGCCTGATTAGGCCGGCGCCCGCCCAGGCCGCCGTCGCGAGCCTGCTCAGGCAGCCCCCCGCCCAGCCGGCCGCTGCAGCAGTGGGGGCGCCGGGCGCGTCACCGCCCAGCCGCAGCAGGACCCCTGGCGAGCGCCCCATGCAGCGCCGGGCGCGGGGGCCGGACGAAGGCCCCGAAGCGCAGAGCTCCCAGGGAGCCACGCCGCGCCCGCAGCCTGCCCCCAGCGATGGGGCGCCCTGGCACCCTGGCGGCGGGCCCTACCGCGGGGCAGCCCCCGGCGGCATGACAGCCACTGTCAGAGCCCCGGGGGCCACGCCGTGGCGGCCGCCGCAGGCACCTGCTGATGCGGCTGCGGGCGCCGGCTGCTGGAGCGGGGGCTATCTGACGGGCGGCTCCTGGGGCAGCTGGGGCGATTGCGGCGCTGCCAGCACCCCAGGCGACGACGATCGGCCCTGGAACGCTGGGGAGCAGCGGGGCGCTGGCGCGCCGGCCGCGGCGGGGAGCCCGGGCGGCGCGCAGGCCGCCAGCCGCAGCCCCCCCGTGCCGGGCCAAGGCGCCGCCAGCACTGGCACGCCGCTGCGGCGGCACGGCGGCAAGGCGCGCCCCTGCTTCAGGCATGCCTGGCACACGTCATGCCAAGCCCACGGGTGTCAGGGGAGCATGTGAGGCTCAAGCGCTGCTGCATGTGCTGTCCCTGTCTGTGCTCCCTACACGGCCGCTGAGCGGGTTCGGGGAGCAGGCACGCAAGCGGCGGCTGCTGGACACCGGTTCGCCGGCCGCGCCGCGCTCCTGCACGAGCGGCGCGAGCCCGAGCCCGGGCTCCACGGGGCCCGTATCAGCGTTCCGGGTCGTGTTCAACGGCGGGGCGCAGTGCGGCGGGCGCCCGCGGCCGCCCTCGTGGCAGCAGCGCTGGGCGGCAGTCGCTGGTGTGCGGCCTATTCCTCTTCTTCCTGCAGTGCGCATTGAGCGTGTTGGACGCGGTGCACTGCACATGTGCCTGCATGGCTATTACCACAGATAGCCATCATTGACCAGGACCCGGATGCCATGACATCACAAGGTACCTGCGGGCACCCACCACGCGCGTGCGGCCACCAGCCCATGGCAGGCGAGCAGCGCCGGGACCGCACGAGCAGTGCGCGGTGTGTCTGCAGCACGGGCGCCTGCGCCCACAGGGCCTGCCGCAGCCCGGGCAGCAGCCCTGTCTGGACCCCAATATTGCTGCCCCGGGAGCGCGCAGGGTCGGCTGAGCGCCCAGGGTCGGCGGAGCGCCCAGGCTCGGCGGAGCGCATGCCGCCGCCGACGGGCAGCCCGCCGTCCCAGGCGCGTGGCCGGCTGCGCGCCAGCGGCGAGCGCGATGGCAGGCCGCGGCCGTCGCCCGGCTGCCGCAGGGGCCGGCTCGCGCGGTGCGTGGCTGCCGCGGCAGGCAGCAGCCCATGACGTGCTCGCTTCGCGAGGCGTGCCTGGTCATGCTGGCTGCAGCTGCCTGCGCAGTTCAGAGCGCAGCACTTGCTGGCTGGCAGCACATGTGCTGCGGCCGCCACTGCCTGCTCGGCCTGCCGCGCAGGCGTGCAAAACGTGTCTGCATCCTGGATGGCGTGCAGGCGCACGAGCGCATGGGGTACTAATAGCCCGCGAGGCAAAGGCGTGGAGCACCTGTGAAGACGACGCCGCAAAGACTGACGAAAGGCAGACTCTGCTCTCGGCACAGAGCGCCTGCAACCGGACGATGCAAGCCTGGTGTACTGGCGCGCAGGCGCGTGGCAAAGTTTGTGGATGAGGAGGCGGACGCGTCGAGCGGTGCGTCCGCGGATGAGGCCGCCGAGGCCGACGGCGACGGCGACGGCTTCCTGCGCGACTTCATCGACGATGGCACGCAGGCGGCCGGCGGCCCCGGGCAGTGCGCCCCGCTACAGAGCAGTCTGCGCACACCCAGCATGTCGGCAGGCGACAAGCCAAACTGGTAACCTGGCTAGGCTACATTCAGTTACAAACAAAACAACTCACATGAGCTAAGCGCAGGGGGGAGCGGATGGCCATGGACCACCGCTCGATGGCGGAGGCCGCGCTGGCATCGCCCGCGTGCGCGCTCTGGCCGCGGGCGCCGCGCGGCGGTGGCGGCGGCGCGGCGCAGCGGCCGGCGGCGGCGAACACGCCCGGCGCGCGCTCCGACTCCGGCTACGACCTGGCGGACTCCTTCCTGGACGAGGGCGAGGGTGCGCGCCCCGCCGCCAGGCCGCCCTAGCAAATGCACCTCGGCCCGTGCATTCCTGCGTGGGACATTCGTGAAAGTTTATAGTCTCGGATGTTTGCGCAGGCCAACGGGGTTCGCATGTCTCGTGTGGTGGTTGCTATCATGCAGAGCATGCACGCGACGCTGTGACTGGCTTCTGGCATGCGCCGCGCCTCGTGCTGCATCCGGCTGGCGGGGCCTGCCCGTGACGCCGCCCGCGGGCGGCGCGCTGCGCCAGGCGACGGCAGCGCGGCCGACACGCAGCAGAGCCACGACGAGGAGTGCGGGCTGTGCCGCGGCGGCGGCGAGCTGCTGTGCTGCGACGGCTGCCCCGCCGCCTTCCACCTGGCCTGCCTCGGCCTGGCGGCCGTGCCGGCCGGCGACTGGCTCTGCGCCGTGTGCGCGGATAGCCCATAGGCGCTTTGCACGAGTTCGCTAGCGCTGCTGCTGGCTGGGGAGGGTGCTATCCAGCCTTAGCACCCGGCTTGGGTTGGCAGATGGGCCGGCTCGGCCCTGTGCGCGCTGAACCGCGCATTGGCCGGTATTGCTTTGCAGCTGATGCAGCGCGCAGCAACTACATCGGCGGGCGCTGCCTTGTTTTACATGTGCCGCTGGGTCAGCGCCGTGACGCCTCGGCCCCCTTCCGCGTCAATGTCAACGCATGCTGCTTTCAGAGTTGCCTGGCACGGTGTCTTCGGTGTACCCAGTCCTGGTGCTCTTTCATTTGTCATGTCTGAACCAAGATGGGGGCCTTCTGTGTAGCAACACTGACTGTCATCAGTAGGCGAACTGATCAAGAGTAGGAAGGCAGGGCGTAAACGGCGTCCAGACAACATGTGAGTGGCCATTATGAGGCCCAGCTGCATGCCCGAAACAAAGGTGATGCACATGCGCATGCGCTTGACCTCAGAGCCGATACGCTACGGCTGGAGACGCATCTGCATAGTATGTCGCTCCCGCACAGAAAGAAAAAGCAAACAGACTAAAAAAACAACCCGTAAAACAACAGGCATGCTCGCTTCGCCACTCATGCGCGCAGGAGCTGCTGCCGCCGCAGGAGCGCCTCTAGCGCACCAGCGGCGCCGACAACGCCAGGTGCAGCCGGCGGGGGGCCCGCGCCCCCCGTGCGCAGCTGCGCCGCCGCCAATAGCCTGAGGTGCAGTAGCTTGGCCGCCATCTCGGGGCTGCCCCCCGGCCCTTGCGCCAGCGCGGCTTTCTGCACTCGTCAGCAGCGCACGTTGGATGTCAGCAAGTATGCCTTGCGCATGTTGTGCGAGGCTCACGTACAGGCTGACGCCTTGATGGAGTTGTCTGGCTTGGCATGCCCCTGTGCCAGAGCTTGGCAGCGGACAAGATTCGGCAGGGCATGGCGCGAGAGATCGCTTCGCCCGACCGCGCAGAACCGACGACAGTGCTCGCTTGTCATGCGATGATGGTCGCCGGCAGCAGCGCGCCTGCTGGGCCGCCTGGAGCAGCAGCGCAGCGGGCGCGGGCGGCGCGGGCGCGGGCGCGGGCCTGGCGGCGAGCGCCGCCAGCAGCGCCGCCTGCGAGCTCTGCTGCGCGGCCAGCACCTGCGCCAGCTGCGCCTCCATGCCCGCCTTCATGTCCTTCTGCACATCGAACAGCCGGTCCTGCTTCACCGCCGCCTGCAGCCCGCGCACGAGCCCGGCGCGTCAGCCGCGGCCGCGCTGCCCTTCACGTTCCTCTGCACGGCGAAGAGCCGGTCCTGCTTCACCGCCGCCTGCGGCGCGCGCGCGCGCGCCGGGCGCGTCAGCTGCGGCCGCGCTGCCCCTCTGCGCGCGCGCTTTCGCGTCCCCAGACGTGCCGACCAGGCCTGCCCCAAGCACATGCGCTTGTGCATAGCTACCTGCAGGCTCCCAGCTTGCCCTACATCAGTGCCCGATTGTTTTCACGCCGGTCGTCATGCAGGCACGACTTGATCGACGGGCATCATGACATATGACCGGTCGGAGGTGCTTGGTTGCATCTGCAACCAGAGCCTCACAATACTGGGCAGCCACCATAAACGCTGGGCAGAGAGGCAAGGGCCGGCCGGGCGCCGCGCCTGCCGGTCGCGCTCGAAGCGGCGCACGCAGCACAGGATCCGGACGGGCAGCCATGCGGCGAACATGAGCGCCTTGAGCGCGAGCCAGGCGATCCACGTCAGCCCGCAGCAGCTGAACAGGCCGCAGCAGGTGCCGCCGCACGCCTTGGTCAGGAACACGCCTATGGGCATCAGCATCGCGACGCCCACGACCGACACGATGACCGCCTGCGCGCGCGCGGGGTTGCAGTGCAGTCTCGCACGGTCGCGGCACACCTCCAAGAACCACGCGCTGCGCTGCCTCACTGTCCAAGGGGCTGGATCGCTGTAGCAGAAGAAGTGCATATTGGGCTGAATGCTCTGCGATGCTAGTCATGCTGCAACAGTCCTTGAGCGAGTCCAGCAGGCTATGTCTAGCGGGGCCATGCAGCTAAGATGCATGTGTCGCTGACATGCTACATGCAAATCGCTAAGATTGTTGTTAACTCAGATAATATAACATAACGGCCTTCATTCAGACCTCAGGCAACATCCGTGCAGCTTCCTGCACGGCAGCTTGCGCACAGCAGAAATATAGAGATTGAAATAGGAGCACTGGCCAGTCCGCGGTGGCATGCGCCGTACCTCATGCACGCCCAGCAGGCTGGCCGCCGCACTCTCGCCCTCGTCCACCGCGGTGGGCGTGTAGCCAGTGGGGGCGGGCGGCACCTCCTGGCCATTGGCGTAGTGCGCGATGATTGCTGCGCCGCGCGCGCGGCTTGCTTGGGACTACGCACTTGCCTATCAGCGTGTGATGCCCGGGAGTGCTGCGCACCAGGCTGGTAGTCGTCCGCTCATGCACACTGAGCGAGGGACCTGAGGCCGCGCTCGCCCAGCAGCAGCCTGGCCTCTGAAGGCTGAGCAGGACACAGAGTGCGAGCTGCGTATAGGCAGCTGATGCATGTTGTAGGCTTAGCAGGCTTCCTTGCAATTGCTGAGTCATGCTTGCCACTATGTTCACTGTTGTCACTCATCAGATCACCAGGCAGATCTGTGGTTGGACATAATGTTGCATGTCGTACAAGACCTAGCACTCCCTGGCAAGCAGCTGTCTCATGCCAGGTGGCTGTAGACCAGGGTGCGCGCACTGGGCGGCGGGTTTGTCTCCTGCAGCCACAACGCATGCGTATAGTCGTCCGCATCGCCCATGTACACGTTGCACGCACGAAAGGGGCGGTACTGCGCATTGACGTCCGGCACCCAGTTCTGTTCGCAGTCGCAGCCGCACTGGTCCACCACCCCGTGCTCCCCGCACACCACTGGCCAGCGGCAGTCCTGCACGCACGCCAGGCGCAGCCAGCTCTGCGCCCGTGCATCCACATCTGCTGCAAGGAGGCATATGTATGCGCGACCCCAACGCAGAGCCGCCGCATGCACTGGGGAGGCATACAGGGCAGCCACGGCCCAGAGCGCCACCAGCTCAGACGGCGCATGCGCGCTTAGGATGGCGCTCACGTTGCTGGGGGGCGGCGGCGGGTTCTGCACGGGCTTCAGCGGCGTGAGGTAGGGCGGCGGAGGTACGGCGAATTGCCGCAGGGCCCGTAGCTGGCTCACTGCCACAGAGCCCGCCTGTCCCACGTGGCTGGCTCAGCACGCAGTGCGCAGTACGGAGGGTTGCATTGACTCAAGATGATGCAAACGGAGCAATACACCAGCCCGGATGCGCACAGCTAGGCGACTGCACCACCCTGGTGCAGTTGCTTGCGGTACAGTGATACGCATACAGTAAATGACTCAAGTATGCAGCGGTCGCACGTCCAGGACAACCTCAATTAACTGAACTTACGCTGGAGGCCATGAGGCCGCACCGGGGCAGCCTGCTTGCCAGGGCGCTCGTCACCAGGCGGCGCTGGCGGCAGTGCCGGCGGCTGTACACTTGGACGCGCCTGCAGTGCTGTGCTGGCACGCAGGCGCAGCAGCGCTGTGGTCACCTCCTGCAGGGATACCTTCTGGGAAAGCTTACCATAGCATCCAGACGCCTGGCCTGCAGACACCGCAGGCTCTGCAGCCTCCTTCCTCTTACAAGGACTGTTGCCTGCACACCGCGCCAGAGCTGAGGTTGTATAAAGGTCCAACCACACCACACCAAGAAGGAAGAGGGTGCAGTCTTTCCATCTTGCACTATACGTAGCTGCAAGGGAACCTTCGCCACAAAACATTTGCAGTCCATGCACTTCCACGTGAACCCAGCTGAACTCAGGTGCACCTTGCCGCTGGTGCACTGCTTCAGACGCTGTGCGACGGCCATGAGCAGCAGCCAAGGGCCTTGCCCCACAGCCGAGGCGCAGGTGCAGGCTAGCCAGTAGGCAAGCAAGTATTGCGGCTGCTTGCAGCACTCCTTTGAGGGTCAGCACTTGCGCCACACCAGGCATCTCAGCACAGGCATTGTGGCGGTGGCTCTTGTTGGCTGCTTCAACTGAAGCAAGGACAGCACGCCATGTGTAAGCGCTCCACGTGCCTGCTGTTTGCGCAAGCTTCCTTGAGCCCGAGCTATTTTTGGCATCCGACGTTAGGGTGTAATCCCGGTGCTGCTTTTTAGCTTTGCTTTTATTTCATTTCCTGCATTGATTAGCAACACGACAACGCCGGCCGCACTACGGAGGCACCACAAACATGGCCGCCACTTTCTCCCGTATGCCGCAGGGGTTGCGCGTCCACACCAGGTACGTTAGCGACACCAGCAGGGGCGTGCCCACAGCCATGCACACTGCGGCCAGGACCTTGTGGAAGGACGGCCAGCTTGAAATGGTTTTGCTCAAGAGCCTGGCTCTAGAGGAGCTGTCGAGCACGCCCATGTAGGCCCAGCTCGCAGGCACACCGCCTGGCGCGCTTGGACAGCTGTCAGTGCGCTGGCCAGAGGAACGCATGTTTGGCAGCCCGCGGCGCTGACGTGCGATGCATGTCAAAGGCACTGCATGCACACATGACAGGCAATATGAGACGCTGGTTTGCCAGCAAACACTTGACTGCCAAGGCACGAAGTGAAAGATGCCAACCTGTAAACCAGTTGCCAGTCAGGTCCAGGTATGTCAGCTTGGTCATGTTTCCCCACTCCGGTGGCAGCGTGCCTGCCGCTCGCATGCACCATTAGGGTCTCACAGGTGACCAGGCTGGGCTGAAGCATCAGGTTCATGTCGAGATAGTACTCTTTAGGTCTCATGATACCCGACATGCAGCCCGTCTCATGACACCCGACATGCAGCCTGTTGAATATGGCTACAAAGGCGCTGCTGCCGGACAACAGTCACACCTGTTAACCAGTTGTTGGAGAGGTCCAGGTGGTTGATCCGCACCATTGCCCCCCAGCTAGACGGCAGCGTTCCTGTGCGACAGGTGCGTATCACTGGCGGTTCATGTCAGCGCTGGCACCAAGGCATGGCGGGGCAGGCATTGTCGCTGCTGGCGTAGCAAGACTCACGCGGTAGATGTGGCGCTTGTGCATATGCGCATCTATGCTTCTGTTGGACTACTAGCCTCAAAACATGTAAGCATGCTCATGCACTTGCGGCAGGAGCACAGATGGGGCAAGGTAGCATGCTGATAACACAGCAGAATGCCTATGCATCAGCGCATGCGCTGCAGCGGGAAGCAACACACCTCTAAAGTAGTTGCGGCTCAGGTCCACGTACTGCATGAGCGTGCTGTTCCTGAGCACGTCCGGCAGCATGCCTGCACCCACAGCGCATGCAGCGGGGTCACAGCCTGATGCTGTGCTACTGAGCAGAGCACCAGCGGCCGGTGGCGTGGAGCAGCACCGCCGATGAAGTTCTTGCTCAGGTTGAGCTGCATGAAGAAGCCGTTTGGCCCAAATGGAACAGTGCCTGTGCCCACAGCACGAACGCTCTGACACGAGCTGCAGGAAAAGCAGCATGGACCTGCCATGGATTTGCTTCCGCAATGTCGCGAGCATGCATGAACAGGCCGCGTGAGGCGCACGCGCCTGTGAGCCTGTTCTGGCCCAGCAACACCACCCTGAGAAATGTCAGCTTGGCAAAGCTCGCTGGAATGGACCCTGCGCTGCTGCCCATGGGAAGCTAAGCGTGACGCAACGCTGCAGAGCGTCCCGTCAGATGCATAGCCACCGGTGCGACAACAGCCACTTGCCTTTGATCTTGTTTCCAGTTAGGGACAGGATGGACAGGTACCGGAGGTTGGCCCAGATTGCCGGAATCGTTCCTGTCGGCGTCACAGCCACCACGGTGATGTCACCGTCACAGGCAGGCCATAATCTGCGCACACACCAGCGGGAGTGCAGGGCGAGGTTGGCAAGTGCGACCACCATCTCGTTTGTCGTACTTCTCTATCACATCATGGCCTTGCCTGTGAAGTGGTTCCAGCCCAGGTCGAGGGACATGAGGTCCGGCGACTGCGCGAAGAGCTCCGGAAGGGGCCCTGCGCCACAGCATGGGCGCGCATGCTTCGACAGCATGTTCCACTCGCCTACCTTCTGCATGTCAGGCGGAGAGCGCATGCCCACCAGATGAGCACAGCAGCATCATGACATCTGATGTGCCCCCCCACATCACGAGGCCTGCCCGTGCATCATGCAAGGCACCCTGCGCATGCGACGCCTGCTTATGCATGCAGTGCGCACCTGACAGGTTATTTTCCAGCACACGGAAGGCCTCCAGGAGCGGAAAAGTCCAAGCCACTGGTATGCTGCCTGTCAAGGCGCGCAAGCATTGGGCACTGCATGCTGTCTACCATCAAGAGTGATTGCCTTATCAGCACTGGACAGGCAATGCAGGTGTGGCAAAGCCCTCCGGCGTCGACGTTTCCACATTCTGCAGACAGCTTGCCTGGGCCATGCAGCAGATCGCTACATTCATTGGTGGGGCAGCAGGAGGCTGCTACACAAGCAGCATCATCTACTGCAAGGTGTACACAGACTTGCAGGGTGCAAGGCGACTCCCAGGCGTGCCTGAGAGCTGATTGGCGCTGAGCTGCAGCCGCTTCATACTTGCCATGTTGCCCCACTGTGGCGGAAGGGTGCCTAGGAGCGTGTGTGCCGTCAATATTGCGCTTGTCAGCCCGGTGGGGTGCTGCTAGGGTGCACGCAGGCTGGAAGTGCACCTTTCAGGTTATTATAATGCATGTCGAGGTAGTCCAGGTACTAGTCCAGGTACTGGCATTTGCTCAGCGCTACGGGCAGCGTTCCTGCGCGCAGCCCATGCTTCGGCACAGGCCCAGGCGCCGCGTGTGCTGCAAGCACGCAGGCGCTGCCGTGACCCTCCAGCCTCAAAGGCAACCGCGTGCTGGTAGCCTGTGAGGCCTGGACATCGCCACTATCTGCAGACTGTGCCCTGACGGCGCACCGGTTAACTGGTTGCCGTAGAGGTTGAGCACGCGCAGTTGGGTCAGGTTGCCCAGCACGTCTGACACTGGGCCAACAACGATCATAAGCTTCAGCAAGACCTCCCACACGCGGCCGAGCTGGCAGCTGACGCCCCACCATGTGCTGTAGTTGCCGCCGTATGCGGTTGAGCACACTGGGGTCAAGCCCCACTCCTTTCCCGGCCTGGTGAAGGCTTGCTGCAGGAACAAGCCCTCGTCATGCGTGGCACGCGCGGTACTGGTGAGCCCGGCAAGGGAGACGCCAAGCCACGAGTGCGCACCCAGCACGTGGTGATCTCCTGGCAGAGGGTGCCAGCCTGGCCAGGACCATAGGTGTGCTTATAAAATGCAGTCAGCGCTGAGGAGTCTGGGTCTGTGGGTGTGGTGGTGGTCGCTGCTGTGCTGCCTGCAAGACATCCCTGCTTTGGCAGTCAAGCAACTTTCTCTTACTGCATCTGGATATATAGGAACATAGGTGCCGTGCCTGAAGCTTGCGGCGAGGCGGCAAGAAAGTGGAGACATAAGTACAGCACGCGCCTCCATGCTTTCACCATCCCACGCGCACGTTAAGCCGTGGTTGCCTGCTGGTAGCTTGCCAGCAAAAAACGCAGCACTTTCTTAAGCAGTCCATAGGGGCCTCAGCCTCCCGCCTCGGTGCACAGACAGAGCAGTGCAAAACAATGCGAAAAACAGTTGACTGACGAAGTAATGTTGCGACTAAACCCAAAACCCTAGGCACCCCTTCATGGCAATCAATCAGTATAAAAATCTCCAGACATTGCGGAGTGCTTTCTGGGCTGAGGAATGGTGGCTCACATGTGGAGGCTGGACCCACCTCCCGCAGCCAAGGTCGCTGACAGAGGCTGTAGCTTCGTCAGTGGATCAGGCCCTAGCTGCCTTCTTGCGCCGTGCCAGCTCGGCCAAGGCCTGGCCATTGCTCACAGGCGGCGGCGGTGGCGGCGGCGGCGGCGGCGCCGGCGCCACCTTTCTATTACCCTGGGCTCTGCCGCGTACCGCGCCCGGCAGCGGTGCTGCCAGGGGCGCCGGGCGCGCGCGCGCGCCCTTTGCTGGCGGCTCATTGTTGTAATCGGCCACAACCTCGTCCTCCTCTTCTTCATAATCGTCATCGTCACCCTGCTCTACATCATCGTCGTACGCTCGCCTAGGCGGCTGCCTGCTTGCCTGCATGCGCGGCGGCGGTTGCGGCGGCGGCGGCGGCGGCGGCGCAAGCGCGCCCATGAGGCGGGCCAGCTCCTCCTGCTGCGCGCCCGCGCTGCCGCTGGCCCGTCGCTGGCCGGGCGCCCGCCGCCCCTCCGCCGGTGGCGTCGCGAGCGGCTGCGGCGGCTGCGCCCACCGCGCCGAGGCCGCCGCGGGTGCGCGCGCGCGCCGCGCCGCGGCGGGCTGCGCCCACTGCTGCTCCTCCTTGAAGCTGTCCGCGCGCGTGGGAGCCGGCCTGGACTTCTGGTGCCTGTTCGTGCGCTTTCAGACGGAGTGGGCGGGGCCGGCTCCTCCTCGTCATACGCTGCCAATTCGCGGCGCTGGCGCTCCTCCCAGGCCGCAGCTGCGCCGCCCACGCGCCTGTCGCCGCTGCCACCATCGGCGGCCTTTTCCTTTCTTCGCCTCCCCGGGTCTTCGTCGCGTGCGCCGTCCCTCGCGCGCGCGCCTTTGTCGCGCGCGGCGTCCTTGTCGCGTGCGCCTGCACCTGCACACTGAGGCTGTCTGCGCCCCACTGCAGGGTATACTGGGCTTGCAAAATGTCATGGTGACGCAGCGCCACCTAGAGACTTGAGAGCGTGGCCTGCGCCTGCCAGTGCAGACCAGCAGTGTCGCAATCGCGCCAGGCGATCCGCCTCTCCGCAGAGGCACTGTCTGGTCTCTGCAGCAGGTGGAAACACACTGGGCGCATAGCCGCGTGCCAGCAGGGCTGCTGCTGGCGCCGCCGCCCGCCGAGCGCGCGAGCAGGTCCGCCAGCGACGGCGGGTCGCCGTCGCCGGCATCCTTATCCCCAGCGGCCTCCTCCGCCCGCGCCGCGGGGCCCTTGCCGCGCCCGGCCTTCCTCTTGACCACTGCGCTGTCGGCAGGCGGCGCCGGCGGCTCTGCAGGCGCGGTCGCGCCCTGCCCCAGAGCGCAAAAGTCACCGGCAGGCATGCAGGCGCGCTCAAGCGGTGCTGCCACAGCGCTCGGCTGGCCTGGCCAGCATGCGGCGTGCGCCGTGCGGGCGGCTGTGCATAGCGGTTGGGCTGGCAACAGGCGTGTGGCTTGGCTTGGCAGGCACGGCTGTGCTATACAGGCGCGAGCAGGCGTAGCCGCTTGTAGGACACTCAAGCAGAGCCGGACAGCTGGGCCGCTGCACGAGGTCGGCTGGGCGCGCCTGCACGCCCAACAGGGCGAGCATGGCGCCCACGTCCTGGCCCAGCGTGGCTGTCACGGGCGCGGGCATGCTGTAGGGCGCCGGCATGCCGTAGGGCGCGGGCATGGCGTAAGGCGCCGGCATGCCATAAGGGACCGGCGTCATGTAGGGCGCTGGCATGGCGTAGGGCGCCGGCATGCCGTAAGGGGCCGCAACGCCACGCCCCGCCGGCAGGCCAAAGGGCGCCTGAGGCTCCCTGCGTGCCACCCTGCTTCAGGCTGTGCACCAGATGTGATGGCGGGTGATGGCGGAGTGTATTCCGCTGACTCATCCGGGCGATGAGCGTGGGGGGCCCTCAGGGCGTGCTGATTTTGCAGCGTGCACGCGCGCCAGCCAGGCCATGGCACCGCCGAATCATTGTGGGACACGCAGATCCAGCTGGGCGTGGGCGGCGCACGGCGTGGCGAGGGCGGCCAGAAGCGCCGCGTTGGAGCCGCCGCCCTGCGCGCCCATGAGCGCCGCGAGCTGCGCGTCCAGGCCGCCCTCCGCGTCCATGTCAAACAGCTGTCCGGTCTTGGGCGCGAACTGCGCGCGCTGCCTGATGCTCAACCCCGCGCCTCTGCACAGCCTAGGTGGGTATTCCGCAGGGTGTTGGCCTGCATCGACAAGTGCACGAGAGAAGGCGCTACAGAGTAGATCGGTTGGTACCAACGCCGGGCGCTCCTTAGAGTGCCTGAGCGAGTGTGTGTTGCAGCGCGTTGGAGCGATGACGGGTATGGGCATGCTGCAGCACTTGCGGGCGCTGAGCATGCAAGTGCCACCCTGCATGTACGGCGCTCCTGTTCATGGGTAATGGTGCCTGTCGCGGTCAGCGGAGCGTGCGGCGCATGCCTTGGCGCCCTTGCCGGCGCCGTGCCGCCGGCAGCAGGGCAGGCAGTGGCACGCCCGGCACAGCAGGCTGGGCAGGCAGCAGCAGCAGCAGCGCGCCAGGCCGCAGAAGCGCCGCAGCCCTAGGCAGCGCAGGCAGACGCCGAGCGCGGCAACCACGCCCGCCGCGCCCAGCGCTATGTACAGCCAGGTCTCCTGGGCAGGCGTGGCAGGTGTGCGCTGATTAGTGTTAGGGTCATGCCAGGGTCTGCACGCCGGGCTTGTTCGGCATGCACGGACGCAACAGCGCGGCGCTGGGTAGAGCGCCGCACGCGCGCAGCAAGTGCGCACGTCACACAGGCATGCGATGAGGAGCAGAGCCTCCCTGCAGGAGGAACGCCGGCCTGTGCTTGCTGCTCTCATGCGTGCGAGTGGGCGGGGGGGCGCCAGTCACCCATGACAGGCCGGTGAGGGTGCCGAGGATGGTGGAGAGGAGGGACTGGTTGGCTGATGCCTGCCCGGCAGCCTGGCTGCCGCTGCCTGCAACGCCCGCTTGCTGCTTTTGAGTCACGCGTTGCATAGTATGACAACATGCAGCTAGGCAGCATGTGCGGCATGCAGCGTATAATGCAACAGAACCTCAGGCTATCACGGGGTTGTTGCTTAGGCCGTGCATGCGCCATTGCCCTCACGGACCGAGAGGCACGAGCTGCGCTTCTAGTGAATACCAAGGCGGCATGTCCAGCTGTGCCGATGACAGCGCCAAAGGCGCGCCTGCTGCGATGACTGGCTGCGGGGCAACGTAGACATTGGCGGGGGCGGCGCAGAACGGCGGCCCCGTGCACGGTGGCGGCGGCGGCGGCGGCGGCACCGGCGGCGGCGGCGCCCGCGGCGGCGGCGGTCGCGGCAGCGGCGGCGGCGACGGCGGCGGCAGCGGCGGCGGCGGGCGCAGCGGCGGCGGCGGTGGCGGCGGCGGCGACTCCAGCGAGAACGCCTCGTACACATACGCGAAGGTGACCACACCCACGGCCGCCTGCGCACTGGGGTGCCTGCAGCCTCGCCCTGACATGCGGGGTGCTGCTTAGCAGTGCTCCCTCGCAAGGTTCCATGGCCGGGGCGCTGCGTGCGCCAGCACTGCTGGCCACTGGCACTGTTGCAGCGCAGCCCACAAGCCAGAGGAGAAGACATGCCTGGCGCATAAATGCGACCTGCTGCTGCTGACTACCGCGGTGTTCATGTGGAGAAGAGTTGTGGAGCGTAGACAGGGAGTACTGCATGCATGCATGCAACACTCCCGTGCAGAATGTTGTCAGCCCAATGCAGGGCAGCGACACAGCGCGGCAAGAGGCAAGGCGCAATTGCCGCGCTGCCGCGCTGGTGGGCCCCCCCCCCCCCCCCCCCTGATACTGCTATTGGGACCCTGCCCGCTCTAGCCAGCTCGTATTTGGTGACGCCGCTCAGCCCTGAGATGCACATGCGGCATCGTGCAGCGCGCGGCAGTGCGACCGCCCGCAGCGATGCAGGCGCCCACACGACGAAGCGGCGCACGGTGAGCGCGAGCAGCGATAGGGCCGCGGCCGGGGCGGCGCACCAGGAGCGGCGCGTCGGCGGCGAAAACCAGCGCGCTCGCGCTCGCGTTGGCGAGCACGCTCGTGCGGTAGGTGTCTGCGGGCGTCATCCAGAAGCCCTCCATGAAGTTCACCTGCCGGCCGCGGGCCCGCGCTTCCTGACAATGCCTCCGGAACAGCGGACGGCCGCTCTGCCCTGTGCCAAGGGCGCCCTGCAGGCAGCGGGCCTGCGCTTGCCAGGCAATGCCTCCGAACAGCAAAGGGCCGCCCTGGCCTGGTGCCACGGGTGCGCCTGCACTGCATACTGCCGTTGGCGGCCGTCGACGGCCCCCGGGAAGTACCCTGCGCTCATGCAGCCAGGGTCGGCACCCACATATATCCCGCGCGTCTCTCCTCACACCGAGCAGAACGGCCGCATTACAGGCATGGCGGGCGCGGCCTCGGGCGCCCAAGCAGCCGAGGGGCCGCCCATGCGTATGGACGCAGCAGCGAGGCGCGCCTGCGTCAGCACCGCCATGCCGCCGGACTGCAGCAGGCGCCGGCGCCCGGCCACGACCGGCGTGGTGCCCTGGTTCTGGCCGGGCAGCCAGGACGTGACCATGCCCGGCAGCACATGCGCCGACGCGGCCACCGTCGTCTGGTACCTGCCGTGCAGCACGCCGGGCGGGTGCTCATGCCCTGCATGCAGCGTGGCGCCCGCCGCGCGGACGACCTCCGCCTGCTGGGCAGCGCGCCGGGCCTGGCGATGCGGCCTGTCCGCATGCTCTGAGGCAGCTCTGTGCAGCGCACTGAGACTCACAAGGCGGTGCTGCCGACGCCCGGCGGGACAGCTGAATGACTGTCAAGAAGCTGCGAGCGAGCTGCGCATGCTGAAGGCGACGGCACCTACTGGTGCCCAGCGGCGCCCCGAGGACAATCAGCAGATTGGTGGAGGGGCCGGCGCGTCGTCGTGGTGCGCGGCGCTATATCATCAGGATAGGGTTAGGGGAGCTTCCTCGCTACAGGGTTTGGGAACCCTATTAGAGACCCTGTTGAGTAAAAGGGGGCAAATACCTGGCTTGGAAGTTGGAGATGTTGCCGGAGCCCGCCAGCGTGAGGTTCAGGAAGTTGGCTGTGAAGTTGAGCTGTGGCATGATGCCGACCGGCGGCGGCGGCGGCGCCAGCGGCGGCGGCGGCGGCGGCGGCGGCGAGGGCGGCGGCGGCGGCGGGTTGGGCGTGAAGTAAATGTCCTGCGTGATCATGGCGCCAAACTGGCTGCCCACGTAGAAGTTCTGCGCGCGCGCGCACGGCCGGCGTCACCCGCAGCGCCCCCGAGCATGCACAAGTAGTCTGCAAGTACGCCGTTGCGCGCCGGGCAAGTGGGGGTGCGGTCATGGTTGCAGCACACACGCAACGGCCGCGCGCAACGCTGTCCCTACATAATAGCAGGGTACGGCCGGCGCGCTGCTGGTGTCAGGATGGACACTACTTGCCGTGACGAATGGGCCTGGCGAATGCCGCCTGACAGGGTTGGCGCTGCGCAAGCCAGAAGCCTGTTCTGCAGGCCAGTAGGTGCTGTTGCGTCACAGGGGTTGCAGGGCTGGACGGCACTCGCTGCAGGAATGGACGGCCTGACTGCAGGGCTTGACGGCAGTCTCTGCAGCGTGCCCCACGGTGCGCGCCCATGCTGTGCCCATACAGGCGCTCCGCGCAACATGCGCGCGTCGCCGGGCAAACATGGTGACAGGCAGGAGCCTGGTGACCGGCACGCATGCGCGGACAGCCGGTGCCGCACGGATGACGCTGGGAGCTCCACTCTGAGCAGGGAAAAAAATTTAATTAGTCTGGTTCAATGTGAGTGTGCGTCGACGACGGAAAATTTGACTCGGCTGCACCGGCATGCTGCGGACCGCGCGGCGCAGGGGCGCACAAAGTTGCAGACGCCGACCTGGCCGGAGCTTGGGCCGGTCAGCTTCAGATAGAAGCCGATCGTGCCGTTGCCGTACGCGGGCACGGTAATGTAGCCGGCGCTGTTCACAGCATCGTCGCCGGTAATCGACACGAGCGTGGAGTCGCACACCGAGCTGCTTGTCCATACGCAGCATGCGGTGCTGTACGGGATAGTCGGCGCGACGGCCACCTGCGTGGACTGCCGCCGCGCCGGCAGCCGTCGGCGCGCGCGGGACGGCAGCCGGCATGCGAAGCAGGAGCCAAGCGCGCTTGCCGGCGTGGCCGGCGCCGGCGCGCGCAGCCCGGGCGTATGGCAAGCACTGGCTGGTACGGACCCACGCGCGCGCACAAGCCGCGCAGGATCTGTCTGTTGTTGTAGCAAGGTCTGTGTGTAGGTGTGTGCATGTGCCTGTACATGCGCTGCGCCCTGCAGATCAGCATGCAGGCTGCCGAGGTGCTGGGAGGGTCTGCTAACAGCTCCCAAGCGCCCGTGCAGAACATGCAGGGCACAGTAGGGCGAGCGCACTGTGATATTGCCCAGGTTGAGCAAGGTGATGTACATGATGCCGGTCTGGCTCCCCGGCGGCCAGTGGAGGTTTGAGACCGCTGGCTGGAAGCTCTGTGGGACGGCGACCTTTGTCGTGCTCAGGCCCATGATGCTGCGCGCGCGCACGCGGCCCCGCGTCTCATATGCGCGCAGGGGCGTCGGTCGGAGCCGGTGTGCGCAAGCCTTCAGTGAGCAGCGTGGTTCAGTCAATTTCTGTAACTGCATAAAAAATCGCGCTGGGGGTTCTGGCTGGAAGGGTGTATCTCTGTCAGCCGTGCTTGGCGGCTGTGAGATGCTGTGAGGTAAGGCAAAAGGGGCCGAGAGAGGTCCTCGCACCAGCCACTCGCATGCATACCAGACATGAGCTTGCTTGGGAGCACACAGGTAAGGAGCGCCCCATGCACATGGCTTGCGAGACGCCAGGCGCACTGCTCTCGACCAGCCAGTGCCGACACAGTCTCTGACTCGCGCGGCACACAGCACTGCGGCGCGCGCGGGGCCGCACGTGGAGTTGAGGCCGATGTCAAAGTGCAGGGTCGGCACCCCCCATCGCGGCTGCGCGCCATACATGCATGCAAAATAGCGGCCTGTCGTCACGTAGGGCGTCGTAGTGTTCACATTGTACAGCCAGCTGCAGTTGTGCGCGTACAGCGCGCTCGCCAGGAGCGCCGCTGTCTGGTCGCTGCCTGCGCGGAGCGCGCGCGGGCGGCCTGGTCATCAAGCCAGTGCTTGTCAGCCTGCTGTGCCGCTGAGGGTCAGCCTGTCTCTTCGCATGAGGTGTCAGTTGCTAATTATCTAATGCGGGCTTAGGGCGAGGCCTGCCTGTTGTGGCTACGCTGCCTGCAGGACTGCTGACCCTGGCAGCGGCCTTGACTGCCTGCTCATCCCCTTAGGCGAAGGTACGCTTTCATGCGCATGCTCTGCCAGGTAGAAAATGCATGGCCACACATGTGCTGCGCATGTCCCGATGCCGACCACCCGAACACGGTGTCATGCCTCCGAGAGTGCCACTGCTGCTCGTGACAGAAAGTTCCCTGCCATAGTTTGCACTGTCTCGCCGCGGGGCGCGCGTGCGCCGCGCGCACGTACGTGACGGCAGCGCGCACCCAGCCACTGGCTGAATTGGTTGGTGCGGTTGCTGCCGGGCACTTGCGTGCAGGCCCCAAGCGGCCTGCTGCAGTTGAAGCAGCTGGCCCAGTTGGCCTGGCTGGTGCTGATGGTGTTCGCGCCGCCCAGGCTGCCGCCAGGCCACTGCGACCCGCTGACGCTGAACCCTGCGCGCCCGCCTGTGGGTCGCCAACAGCCACCCACTCTGTGTGCGCCCAGCCATCCGGCCGATGAAGGTAGCTGACAGCCCCTGCGGGCACTGACTGCACTACCCAGCATCCAGGTCGGAGTGTCAGACTGGGCCACGTTGCACACACTGTCGTCCTCGCCCATGCAGGTCAGGCCGCAGCAGGTCAAGTGGGGGCCAGGCAGGCGGCGGAGACAGGTGATATGGGGCTCTGCGGCAGCAATGCTGCCGTGCTCCATGACGGCAATCCGCCATTCGGGCCAAACAGCACTCCTGTGCAGGGCAGCGCCTCGCGCTCCCGCGCGCCTGGGTCGGTGGCGGCCAAGCCCAGGGCGCCGTCGCTGGACAGCTGGCACCAGCGCATGCCATTGTTGCTGAGCGTGGTGTTGTGCGTGTACAAGCGGTATGTGGACTCGTCTATGCCGTCGATCTGCCGCATGCGGGCGCGCGCAGATGGGGCTCGGCGTGACAAGCGGACATGGCAGCAACCGCGCATGGGGGCCTGGCTGCGGCTGCGCTGGCGCCCGGTCGCAGCGGGCAAGCAGGCCTGCTGCTGCTGCTGCTGCTGCCAGTCTGCTGCCGCAGACCCGCAGCTGCGCTCGGACTCGGTGTCAGAGTGCAAAGGCGTGCGGCGCACGGCGCGCTCTTGTGCATTGCAGCAGTCGCCCACGGGCAGTGGAGAGCGCACATGCTGCCGGCGCATGGCGGGGCGTGCAGGGCCTGCATGCGCCCGAGCCCCGCGACGCCGCGCACCTCCCCGACAGCCGGGGCCCGGGGAGCGGGCGCGCGGCCGTGGGCCGCCGCACCTCGCAGTCGGACGGCAGGAAGGCCGAGACGTTCTGGCCGGGCGCGGGCGGGAGCTGGGTGGCCATCAGCTTCCACGGGTTGAACACAATGCTCTGGTTCACGAAGCCCGCCTGGAACACGGTGACCTGCGCGGCGCGCGCATGCTGTCTGGCCGGGTCGATAGGGTAGGGTTAGGGTAAGGCGAGTTTCAGGTTCCGCGAAATGAACACCACGCTCTGGTTCACGAAGCCCGCCTGGAACATGGTCACCTGCGCAGCACGCGCCGCCTGGCGGGGTCGATGGGGTGGGTTTAGGGTCAGGCACCCTGCCGCGGCCCCCATGTTCCATGCGCGGCTGCGCGGGCCGTGCAGCCGCCGCGCGCGCGCGCCAAAGCACGCCAGTGCATGGGAATGCAGCACGTGGGCGCAGTGCTCGCAGGGCACAGCTTGGTAACAAGCCTGGCATGTTCACAGCCTGGCGGCACACGCGTGGCGGTGTCTGCCAATGCAGGGTATCGCCAGCGCGACACCCATGGTGGCAGCGTGGCTACCCGCCGCGCCGCAGGTGCCGCGGGGCTGCGGAGCACGAGCGGGGCGCGCCGTGACATTGAACTCGGAGGGGTTGTGGTACCACGGCAGGTAGCAGCTGTAGGGCACGGGGTCGTGCACGAGCGTGGTCAGGCTGCTCCCGCCGCAGCAGCCCGTGACGTTGGGGTTGCAGGGCCCGGGCGTCACGGTCTCGTACGTGTTGAATGCGTAATCAAACTCCTGGAGGAGATTGGGGATCTCGGGCACGCCGTACACCACTGCCGGCCGCGCCGCGCCCGCTCGTCAGGGCCCGGCTGTGCACTGACACCACTGATCCTCATACTTTGCGTGGAGACCCTGTCGTTATTGTCCATGAGCCTGATGCAGTCGCATCCCGCCCGCCTCTCATGAGATGCGTTCTGCGCGCACAGCTGTGAGGGCGCTGGCCAGCCGCCGGCGGCATAAGCTGCGCCCTGGGCTGCTCCAGCACCTATGCTTTCGGCCTGGTCTGTTCCCATGCGCGCCACACAGCGTCTAGGCGGCTGGGTTGACGGGCCTGGCCATCACAAGCAGCCACGCTCGCGTGCTACACTCGGCCTGTGGCTCCCCAGGAGTGCACCGCACGCACAGCACAGAAAGCTTGCAGGACAAACAGCATACAGCAGGCCAGCCTCTTGCGCGCAGGTACCTGTCGACCTTGGACAGCACTCACTCGCTTCTGATGCGACATGGCCTCGGCCTGCTGCACGGCTGGTCTGGAAGCGGGATTGCGATCGATGAGCAATCATGCAATCGCTGCGCGAAGCTGTGGCGCTGCCTGCCTGGCAGCGAGCGGGCGCGCAGGAGCAGGCAGGGCCTCGGCCAGCTAGCGGCAAGCCAGCTGAGCTGAGCCAGCTGAGCTAGCTGAGCGGGCTGAGCTGGCTGGCGGCGCGCGAGAGACCGGCGCACTGAAGCGGTCGATGTCCTGCGGCTCTCAGCTAGCTAGCGGCAAGCTAGCTGAGCTGAGATAGCTGAGCTAGCTGAGATAGCTGAGCGAGCTGAGCTGGCTGGCGGCGCGAGAGCGGGCGGCGCACTGAAGCGGTCGATGTCCTGCGGCGAGGTCGGCTGGAAGGTAAGCGTGATGTTGCTCAGCGGGTACCAGAGGTGCTGCCCAAAGCTGTCAGTGATGACGTCGTCTGCACGCCAGGAGCCCGCCCTCAGGGGTGCCCCTCACAGCTGCCGGCCCACAGCGCGCGCTGCACACGGGAGCGCGCTGCAGCCTCACAGGGGGTGCGTCCCGACGGCAGTGCTACCGTGGGTGGAGGCGCGGGGCATGCGTGTGAGCGAGAGGCACCTGTTGGGTGGCAACCGGCCAGCGCGTGTGGCCCTACCCTCTGCAAGCAACAGCACAGGTGCACGCGAAAGTGCCGACGCTGCGCTGAACGAAGCGCGAACAGTGGCAGCCTGCTCCTGCGCGACACAGGAGCGAGCGTCCCCCGCGGTGCGCGGCCCGCACTTGGTGTCAGGGTCCAGTTCATCAAGAAGTAGCCGTCCCAGCGCGACCAGTCAAGTGTTATGCCGAGGTCGCGGCTGTAGTTGCCCGCCCCGCCAAACATCTCCCAGGTCACGGGGGCCGCAAGCGGGTAGTTCGGCCGGTACACGGCGGCCGCCGGGCACAGCAGCGCGCTCACCAGCAGCATGCGCGCCCAGCACGCACAGCGCCGCCGACGGCGCACGCTGCATATGGTCATAGAGGCGCATCGTCACAGCGGCGCGCGTCTGCGGGCCCCGCCGAGCGGTGTATACCTGACGCCCTACATATCGGATTTTGACTAGCCACACAGGCCCGCTAGGTTATTCCGCTTCCCGCCTTTCTTGCGCGGGAGATGGCGGGGCCGAGTCAGGCGCGCACATCGGGGCATGCTCCGCAGCAAGGCAGAGCGGCTGTACATCCAGCGCGGCTTTGAGGCGGGCCTGCGCGGTGATGGCCGCGGCTGCCAGGACTGGCGGCCGCTGGAGGTGGCCGTGGCGCAGCTGCCGCAGGCCAGCGGCTCCGCGCGCTGCCGCATCGGCGGCACAGAGGTCCTTGTCTCCGTCAAGGCGCGCACGCTTGCATCTCCGGCTCGACAGCGTGCGCGCAGCTCATAGGGAAGGCGAAAAGGGGGAAGGGGGGGCTCTGACAAGACAACTGGGTGTCCAATGTGGTGGCCCTGCTGGGAGTTGTTGGCCCCTGTATCAAACGTACGTTGCGGTACGTACGTTGCAGACAGACGTTACTTAGGCGGAAAGACATAGGGCAGTCCACCGCACACCTGCACTGGCAGCTGGGCAGCGGGACCCGCCCCTGCGCCGCTGCGTGTGTCGTGACCGTCGCAACCTGGGCCTGCTCCTGAACGCGGCGTGCGCCGCAGGCGGAGGTGGGCACGCCCACGGACGAGGCGCCCGGCTGCGGGGGCCTGCAGCTCGCGGTGGACGTCTCCCCCTGCGCCGGGCTGCGGCTTCAGGTGGCTGCCTGCGCCGACGGCAGCCCACACTCACAGTACATCCTGCTTGCGGCGCGACCAGGCGGAGCGCTCTGGAGGCAGCGCGCCTCGCGGGGACGACTGCTCCAGAGCCGCAGCGCCGACAGCGCCCTGCCTGCCACGTCGGCACGAGAGCGTCGAGTGTGCAGGGCAGAGTGGCGGTCCAGGCTTGGTGCTCGCCCAATGCGCAGGGCCGCAGCGAGGAGGAGCTGGGCGCGGAGCTGACGCGCGCGCTGGAGCGCTGCCTGCTGGCGGGGCCCGACGGCTCAGGCGCGTGCACGGCGGCGCGCTGCCCCCGCTGGGACGCCGCGCCGCTCTGCCCTGACTCCCTGCTGTCAATCTCCTGCCACGCGTTCATGAATCGATGTCCAGCTGAGCAAGAGGCTGGCGTGTCGAGCAGACTGCAGGCAGGCCAGCACGCGGCATGCGCTGCAGTGTATGACAGGCAGTGCGCCTCGGGGAAGCGGCCACTGGCTGTCTTCGGCGGGGGATCATGCCCAGCGCGCGCTTGGGCGCCAGGCGGCTGCCTGGACCTGGCCGCGCTGAGCATCGTCGCGGGCAAGAGCTGCTGGGTGCTCTGCGTCGATGGCCTGGTGCTCGGCGCCGACGGCAGCGTACTGGACGCACTCACCGTGGCCATCAAGGCGCGCGGGCCCCCGGCGCATCGGGGGGCCCCGGCAATCCAGGTAGCAAACTGTCTTCGCTGGCACGCTATTGACTTGGCCGCGCCAGAGCGTGACCGGCCAGCACAGCACGTACCCGTACATAAAGGGTCTGTTGCAGTGATGCTCAGGCGTGCGTCTGAAGGGCGGACCAGGGCACATGTGGTCGCCCGAGCGCCGGGAGCGCCCGGATGCGCGCTTGCGAGAGGGGCGCCGCGCATGGGCCCCACGCACCGCGCCGCGTGCGCAGGCGGCGCTGGCAGACGCGCGCATCCCGCTGGTGGAGGTCGCGCAGGGCGACGCCGACGGCGACGCCGAGCTCGAGCTCGACGACGACCCCGCGCACGCAACGCGGCTGGACACCGCGCGCGTGCCGCTCGTGCTGACGGTGTCGCAGGCGCGCCGGGGCCCCGCAGAGTCAGTTTGGCGCACGGGCGGAAATTTCGGACTGGCCGGTGGCGCGCATCTTGCGCGCGGGCTGTACGCCCGGATACGGCGCGCGGAGCGGGTGTGCTGGTCGGGCGTGCTTCTGGGCGGATGCAGGACCCTGCACGGCCCTGCAGGCCATGCGCAAGGTCGCTCCAGCACTGTGTATGGCATCAAGGGTCGACAATGGACCGTAGCCAAACAGCCGATGCACGACATGCGCAGGCGCTGGACAGGAGTGTGAGGTTGGACACAACGCGGGTGGCAGGGGGCACACTCGCTGGGCGCAGCAGCGGCAGCGGCGAGGGGTGTGACTCCCGGACGCTGCGCAGGCTGACGCCCAGGGCGAGCGGCAGGTGGGCACGGCGCTGGCGGTGGACCTGAGCGCCGAGGAGGGCGCGTGCGCGGGCGCGGCGCTGGAGGTGGCCGTGGACGCGCGCGGCGCGCTGTGCGGCGCGACCATGCGCGCGCGCGGCGCGCCGTTGCACCCCGCCGCCCTGCAGGCCAGCCCCGCGCGCGCTCCCAAGCCGGCCCTGCCGCCTCGCGCCGGTCTGGCGTGGCGCGCGCGCACGCGCGCACGGGCAGAGCGCTCCTGTGGCCGGCGCTCTGCAGGCGCTGGAAGAGCCGGCTTCCGGAGCGAGGCCAGCTCCCTGGAAAGGCCTGGTTTGCAGTGCTATAAACCGCACTGCCATTGACCGTGCGCACCTGCACAGAGCCGCTGCGTGATCACCTTTGCCGCCCAGCTGCCAGTGGTGGTGCCAGACGAGGGCCGCTCTGGAACCAAGCACTCCCGGGCTCTTTCGCATGCCAGGTAAGGGATGCAGTGCCGCGCGCAGGACATGCTGGGCATCGCGCAGCGCCTGGGGCCGCGGCTGCTGCGCGCGCTGGACCAGCAGGTGGAGCGGGGCCTGGCCGCGGCTGCGTCGGCCATGGAAGAGTGACGGGAGCGGGTGTCTGTGCGTTGTCTGCTACCAGACCTGCATGTTGTTTTGTCTTTTTACTGTAGTTGTTGGCAGCTGAAACATGCGCTGTAAAGCATGCGCCGGTCTTGAGCCCCGGATCAGCTGCCACACTGAGCTTCGTCCTGGCTGAAGCTGGCTCGCGCCGGGCTGCGCGAGACAGGCTGGCATGATGACTGCAGCACGCGTACTTACAGGGTATGTCAGCCGGGATGCCCCTGCAGGATGAAAGGTGTAGCTGGCCTTGTGGCCTGAGCCGCAGAATGGCTGGTGACTATGATCCAGAGAATTGGAAGTGCAAAGCAAGAGCTCCAGCGGCAGCCGCGTACTTCGTGGTAGCAAAGCCACTGGCCAGTCACTCGCACTCAGGAGTGCACTTGCTCATAAGAGGCAGGCTGGCGTTTGCGTCCTGGGCAACAGGGCCTGTGACGCAGGCAACGTTGAAGGTGGCGGCAGAAGCTAGCAGATTCCTTACAACACCTGCAGTGGAGGGAGGGCACACGTAGCTGCTCGCATAGTTTTTCTATGTTATACTTTACATGAAGCGCATGCAGGCCGGCACAGCACGCACGTGCCTGTTGGAGCGCCCAGCAGGCCACCGCCACCCGTAACTGGGCGACCTGGCAAATTCACACCTCTACGACTGCGCCGCACAAGGCGCCTGCTCAGCTCACATTGCTGCTGGCAGCAGCCACACAGAGACGACGGCGACAGCAGGCGCACAGCGCAACTGCCCCGAAACAGAACTGAACACCTTTGCTGATCCTGCGGCAGCTAAAACTCACGCACAGCGCTGTGGCAAACACCAAGCGCCGTTGCAAAACAGCCAGACACAGATACTGCACACGTTGCTGCCTACTTGGAGAGTGCGCCTGATAGTCTCTCGCGCTCGCCACCTACCGGCCCTCTTGGCAGCGCTGCAGACTATCACTGATCACCTGGAAGGCCTGTGATCTCGCCACACTCCCAGCCAAGACGCACGGTCGGCTACCCGCCGTTTCAGCGAGCGACCATGGGCTTGGCAGCCGCTGCCACTTGCTTCTGGCTGGGCAGCCAGCTCTCCGGGTGCTTGTTGAAGTATGGCCAGTCCGGCACGCACGCCAGCATCGCCACAGCGACGCCGCCGCCGTACACCTGCAGGCAGCTGAGGCCCTCTTAAGCAAATCCGCACGTTTGAACAACTCGTCGGTCCGGGCGTCGCTGCAAGGGATCTGGTGCGCCACTTGCTCCTTGTAAGACTCACACCATTGCACAGTTGGGCGCGTGGGGGCAGGCAAGACTATCCAGCGCCGGCCAGATCTGAGCGGGGGCGGGAGCGCGCCTTCATCATGGCCGCAAAGCTGCCCTGGTACCAGCCGGTGGCAAACGCAACCAACCCAGCCGCGAGGATGATGTACAGGCACAGCTGCTCCGCAAGTTTTTGGCCCTTGAAGTCCATGGCGGCACAGGTGAGGCCTGCGGGCGCAGCGTGCGGCAGTGCACACAGACCTGAGCTTTCAAGGAAAAAATATCAGTAGTCGAGAAAGTGATGAAGTGTAGACGCCAACAGCAAGCATGACTGTGGTTTAGGTTAGGACACACTAGGGACACTTGTCGCTTGCTGGTTAAGCTGGTTTTTTGTGTGTGTGTTTTTCCCCTCAGAAGGCAAAGCTAAGAGATGACATCCCTCTAGCTAAGGGATGTCATCTCGTGCGCATGTCATCTTTGTCCCGAAGCGCGGCTCTCTATACACACCCCTTGCACTGAGTGTTGTGCTGAGCAGCAGGTGCTCGCCGGGGTGCTGCTCCAAAGGACCAGCAGAAGCAGTCCTCGCTTGGGACTATGCACTGTGCATTATGCCCGGCAATAGGCGTTGGAGGAGTGTGGCCCAACTTAACCAGAGTACTCCGTTGCATTATGTGCACTGCCGTGCAGTGCATGCCGTGCCTTCCTAGGAAAGGTCAAATAGTGCATTGCCCCCCAACCCCAGAACAGCAATAGGGAGAGTAGGCTCGATAATCTCAGCCATTGCATGTTGCGCCAGCGTACGCTACGCCTTCAATTCGAAAGCTACACAAAGCTTCCAAACACATTCCATGCAATGTCAGCAAACTTGGTGACTAGGGACTAGGGCCTAGCTAGCTAGCACCCAACCATGTTGAGATTGAGACTACACAGGACTTCACGCGCCATGCTGGATACCACTTCTGGTACTTACAGAGCGGCTTTGAGGCCTACCTCCGTGCAAGCATCCCCATCGCGCCGTCGGGACACCTGCCGGTGCCGTGCGCAGCTTGAACACAGTGCCGTCCGCTGCGCGCCCTGGCTGCGTTGCGCTGGAGGAGGGTGCCTAACTGCATTGCTCCTCCAGGTCACGAACGCTGCCTCCACACCGCCATTGCCTGGCCACTCTCTGTCCGTTGGCACACTGTCAAGTTGCTCCAAACCTGCAAGGGAAGGTCAACAACACTCACTGACACACAGTCAGTCGCCAGGCCTCGTGCGCGTGGGCAGCTGCACCGCCGGACGTCGACACGCTGAACAACATACCGCAGCAGCTATCTTCGGGTACGCTGCGTTCCCCTCCCTTCTGTGCTGCGTGCTACCGAGGGTGCCATAGGAGCTTCAAGCACAGCCTTCACAGACACGGCCCCGCACCGCAGCCTGGCGGCAACGTCTGCTCTGCCACCCGTGTCTGCTTGCACAGCCCCCAGGCCACAGTGCTGACGTTTTCAATAAACGACCTGTCCAGGGGGCGAGTCCGAACCGAGCCTGGCCGCGGCTTTTGGCGGCGAGCGCGGGCGCGAGGTACAGGGCTGCGCGCGCAAGTGCGTTGCAACGTGCATCCGCGGCGGCGGTGCGTCTTCTGCTTGGGTGCTCCAGCCGGTCAGCGCTCTTAACAGCGCTTGCCGCTTGTCACACACCTGCTCAATTGTTTGTTTGGCTTGCCCTTCTCGCGCACGTGCTTGACAAGTTTGGTAGGCTTGCCCTCCACACTCGGCAAGCAGCCTGACCTGGGAGACATCTGCCTTCCCGTCACAAGGCCCCTGTATGCATAGCAGTCTGTAGAGACTGCTCCAGGAGTCTTTTTACCAAACACCAGGTGTCTGGGCTGCAGGTGGCGCGCCCGGTCTGGGCCCACTTGCGTTGCGACGAGAACCCACCGTGTTCAAGGAGACTTTCCGGAGTCGCGGGTACTGCCTGAGCGAGTGCACGCAGCTCTGTGCCCAGTCTGTCGGTGGTGGGCCTGGGGCGCATTGAGGTGACGGACTGACGCAGTGCAACATCAGTGCCAGAGCAGCTGACCGTGTAGTGCTGGTCCAGTGTCAAGCATCAAGGGAAACAAGTCAACTCGACAAACGTGCCCTCACACACCCGCCTTGCATGTAAGACTGGTACCCCCAGGCCTGCCAGCGCAGAGTGACCCCAACTGAAGTGCCACTGTGTTTATGTGACGGGAGCGTGTGCAGTGCCCTTGCGAGGTAGTCTGCGACCTCACCCTCATCCCAGCCCAGCCCAGTACAGGCTACGGAGCGCGTCCAGCTGCTCTACACCTCCTCCCCCCATTGCTGCCAACAATACTTCACCTTTCCCTGGCGGCTGGGTACAGCCCCGCAGTGCATGGTGCACCTCACCGGGTCACAAACCACGCGCTGCCAGCACTATCTTCACAGGGGCATCGCCCACCTGCACATAGTGCCGCCACTTGCTGCGTGCCTGCACATGGCCTGTCGCACGCGCAGCGGGCGCCTGGACACGTAGCACGTGCGGTGCACGACAGACAAGTAGGGTTGGAAAACACCGCCCGCTCACCACAAACGTGCAAGCACATAATAAAGATGGGTCAACATGGCCCGGGAAAGAGCCGCCAGCTGCTCCGTCTGCCGGACCTTGGGCGGGCCCCGCACCCGGCTGGGAAAGAGAACATGCAATAACATGATTGCAGCCGTGCCCTGTGCCCTGATGCCAGCGCAAAATCAAACACGGATCTGGCCAGCACACAGCCTGCCATTGCGCCATGCGTCTGGCCATGCCAGCACCGCGCAGACAGGCTGCAGCACACCGTTTGAAGCACGGCGAAGCGCGTACTCCATGCACCCGGCAGCTGTCACCAGATTTCCGGGCCATGTTAACCCAGCACAAATGCCACTGCATGCCAAAGCGGAGCACAGCGCATAATTGACATGCACGACGTGCATGGCCATGTCGACCATCGCACACGCCTCTGCATTAAAAACGCAACCCCACGCGGACTCAGGGCAGCAGAAGCATCAGCGCCAGACTGCCTGCATTGCACTGTTGTGATGTGAAAGTGCGGCGCATCGTTTCTCTGACTGCCCCTCCATGCCTCTGCCCTGGACCTACCTCACTATCTCAGATGCAACAACTGTTTAGGCACGGCAGGCCACCGTTAAGCCCAGTTGAGCGCGGCCTGCGCGCACCGCAGGGCAAGGCCGTCCCATATAATTCATCTACCTAGAACGTGCTGTGCCCAGAGCCGCACATATGAGCCCGGCACCGCACAGCACAACACCAGCTCCTAAACTCACGCGCGCGGCCTTGCCACACATGCACATGCGGCAGAAACGGACTGCGCCAAACGCTCTGCGGCAGCATGCGCTTCAGCGCATGATGCGCACGGCCGTGCCATACACGCGCGCGGCGGATAGCGTTATTGCTGCATGCGTGTAATGGCGACGTCCCGTGCCCCGGCGCCCCGCGCGCATGGCCCCGCCATGCAGCGCTGCGAGGCAGCGCCTCACTGCACCATGCGCTTGTCAGCATCGTAAACGTACTTCTTGAATACCAGCGTGAGCTGGCCAGCTCCCGGCGCGGGCGGCTGCACGCCTTCCGGAAAGTCGACCTTGAACTTGCCAGACTTGCCAAACGCGCCCTGGATGACGCCCACCTCGCCCGCCGCCGTCACCACCTGCGCGCGCATGCTCTCGTGTGTAAGGTTTGTCTGCTTTGCACCTGCCATTTTGAGCGCCGCTGCAGTTGCTGGACACAGCTACCACCATTTTGAAGTGCTAATGCACTTGCTGACCCACCAGCGCGCCCGCTGGCTGCCGGGCACGCGCGCCTTCAGGCCGACGAAGCGCGAGATGTCCGTGTCGCGCTTGAACATGCCCTTGCAGACGGCGGAGCCGCCGTCCGGCGCGACGCGCTCCACGCTGCCCGTGCGCGCCTTGAGCTTCAGCAGGCGCAGGCGCGCGAGCGCGCCCGGCCGCTCTGGCGCGTCCACCAGCGCGACCAGGCGCCCGTAGAACGCCAGCCGGCACGCCGCCGCGCTCGCGTCCGCCTCCAGCCGCGACCCGATCACCAGCGCGTCCTGCGCGCACGCGCGCGCGGTCCTCAGGCGGCGGGCGCCTGGTGCCCTAGCCCCAGCGTGTAAGGCAGGCGCGCGCAGCGCCTCTTGCACGTTTCCCAGGCACAACCTGCACGGACGCGGCGCTAGGTCAAACGCGCAATCTCGCACACGCTCGGGAGGCAGCCTGCCGTGACACCAGGTGGACGCGGGCGCGGATAGCGCCCGGGGCCGCATGCGTATGCATTCGCACAGGCGATGGGCTCAGATCAGATGAGCTGCATAGTTGGGTGCTGGGCATGTGTGCGCCAAGTCTCATGCTGGTGCGCAAGCTGCGCACGGGCAGCGCAGCGTGCGTGGCGCGCATGGCGGCGTGATGGGAGCGCTGCACGCGGGCGCGCCTGCGGCGCAGTGACCGGGTGGTGGAAGACCAGCAGCACCCACTGGGGCCCGTAGTGCGGCGCGGCGCCCGCCGCCGCCGCGGCGGCGGGCGGCGCGCCGGGCAGCGCGAGGCCGCTGCGGGGCCGCCCCTCCAGCCCATGCAGCTCGTTCTGGTACGCATAGTCGCGTCCGAAGTCAAACACCGGTGCTTGCTCCTGCGCGACCCCGCAGCAGGTTAGTGTTCCAGACCGGAATGACTACATGCACCTGGTCTGGTCTAGTCTGTACCTACTTCAGGCTGGCAGCACTGCCAGTGCCTGCAGCTGTGATGACTAACATGCAGTCACGGACCCTTTTGAGGCAGGTCGGCGCTGTCCCTTGGCGGCCTCAGGCAGCCCACACGTTCAGCGCTTGCTCATCATGTCACTCCTGTCCACCCTTGCCTCTTGGCATGCTCTTCACATCACGCACGCAAGGCGCAGCAGCACCATGCAAGAAGTGCATGGCAGTGCGCGCTGGCAGGCGCGGGCGCACCCGCACAGCCAGCTGCCCCACACGGTGCAGCATCGCATTGAGCGCCGCCGCAGGGTCCTGGCCCTCGCCGTCCGGCAGCCCAAAGTACATCGCCTCCGCGCCCTGCGCAGCCGCAGAGCGGTGTTGCGCCTGGATTGTCCGAGGCTGCGCCACCGACCGACTCATAAGCAGCTGCCTGGCAGCCGTGCTCGCTGCATATGCTCGCCTGAAATCCAGCCTGTTGCAGGACCCTGTATTAACAAATGCAGGTCTCTCATCTACTGCATGACACTACGCATGGCGGGAGCTCAAGCACGCTGCGCCGCCATGCCCGCCGGCGCCCGCTGCGCTCTCTCGCAGGCACAGCTGATCAAGCAGGGCCGCTCACGACTTGCCTCGCTGCGCCGTGGGGGACATGGCCCCGCGCGCGCGCGCGCGCCTGCGTCGTGTGGCCGACAGTGACGTGGACGCGCCCGCGCGACGGCAGCGCGCCCGCATGGAAGCGGATCTTCTCGACGGCCGCGACCGCCGCGCGGAATGTCGGCACGCTGCCCGGCGCGCACGCCAGGCCGCGCTCCATGCAGGCCGCGTCCAGCCCCGCCAGGCACACGCCCACGCGGTCGCCCTGCGCACATCCGAGAGCGGGGGTCGCATGCCCGGCGCACTGGCGGCGGCGGCCTCTAATGTGAGTACGCTTCTTCGTGGTGCAAGGGTACAGAGTGCAGATACGCAGCGCCAAGGACCATGGCGTTCTGTGCAACAGACTGCTTCACAAAGTGCAGCTCCCACACATTGCTCCTCTGCAGCGCACCACTCTGCCCAGCTCCGCTCTACGGGCGCAGGCGCCTTGCAGCAGGCATGCAAACGTGCGCCCGGAAGCCACATCAAGACGCGTGAGAGCGCGGTCACAGGTGCACCCAGGCCCGAGGAGGGCCGCGCGCGGGCTGCGGACGTGCACGGGTGGGCACCCTAGCCCACCAGCGAGCGCGGGCTCGCGCGCCTGCTGGCAGGCCGCGACGGGCCGCCGGAAGGCCTGCAGGCTCTTCACCTTCCTCGCGATGCGCTGCTCCGGCAGCTCCAGCATGGCGCCGACCTGCGAAAATGAGGACCAATAGGTTCGACGAGGCTTGTGCCTGAAACACAACAATACGTGAACTGACATCTTGTCTGTGGTTATCAGCAAGCGCCCGGTGCGCGCGCGCGGACCCGCGCGGCTCGTCGGTCCAGGCAGCCGCGCGGCGCTCTCGCCGCGGCGACTCTCAGCAAACGCGTTGAGAACCCCCGCTGACGGTACGCCTGCAACTGCTGAGTGTGGGCACAATCAATGCGGTCGCACGGTGCTGGCCACCCAGCTCTTGACGCACAATTGTAGCACTTGCAGGCGAACTCTCAGCAATCGCGGGAAATCTCAACGCAAGTACCTCAAACGTGCGCCGAGTGCTGGGTGGCCACCACCGCGCGATGGCAGAGACTGTGCCCAGCCGGCGTGCTGCCGTAGGCAGCGGGCCCGTTCTGCACATCGGCACCCACACACACCCATGAGGAGCAGCTGCGCTTCAAGCGCAAAGGGCAGGGCAGGCGAGCGGGGGCGGCACCTGGAGGCTACCGGCGAGCACGGTGCCGGTAAGCACGGTGCCCTGCCCGCGCACGCTGAAGCAGTGGTCGACTGCGAGCAGGAAGGGCCCACCCGGCCGCCGCGGCTCCGGCGGCACGGTCGCCACCAGCGCGTCTACCAGCGCGGCCACGCCCTCCGACTCACCCGCCCGCGCGCCCTCACCGCCGCCTGCGCCAGCATAAGCCAGGGTGGTGGCGCAGGGGGTGTGCAGGACGCAGCGGGCTCACTCGGTGCACTGCTTGCCTTCTGACGCATGTACAAAGGAACCTCATGCTGTCCACACAGCCCCGCCCGCGCCCCAGCCTGCTGAGCCTGACCCAAGAGGGTACGCATTTCCTCTGCCCCGCTGCCTGCTCGCCGCTTCGCATGGGGCTTTGATACCTGCCGTACCAGCAGCAGGGCTTCCCACGCGACAGGGTGCTCAAGTGCCACCACACCCTGCGACACCGGTGTCGATACATGCCCTACTTGTGCCCTGTCTGATCCCATATTGTGGCGCTGTGGCACATAGCAGGCTCTCTCAAGCAGACACAATGTGGTGGCCATCAGCCAGACCGCACCATGCCATACAGTCCCACCCCGTGCTTCCAGACTGCACGAGTTTCTTGTATCTGGAAGTAAAGCACAAAGTTATCAGCAACCGCGCGCACCGGGCTTGGCAGCCACGGCCACCATCGGGCAGCCGGCAAACTTGGTGGACGCCAGCGTCTGCGCGAGGCGCCGCCGCGCGCGCACGACCAGCTTGGACCGCTCCGCCGCCGGGAGCAGGTCCACCTTATTCAGCACGACCAGCAGGCGCTGCGTCGCGATCTCGCCGACCACCAGGCACTCGGCCGTCTGCGCCTGCGCCGCACACCCCGCCCAGCGCATTACAGGGGCGCTCCCCGCCGTGCGGCCGGTCTGCGCCACACACTTGCACCCACCAAAATGCAGCTGTGAGTATAGCCCAGGTGTGTTGTGTAGCTGTGGCAGCACTTTGGGTCGCCAAGCACTCATCAAACCTTCATGGCGTACTTTCAACCGTCTCATTTTAGGCCCACGAAAGTCTCCATCAGCTGCATGACTGATCCCCAGTCAGCCTTGGCTACACCACATGACTGCAGCTTTCCCCTCGCATGCAAACTATGTGTGTCAGCTGCATTCTGCGCATGACCAGCCGCACTTGGCTGATACACGGACGTAATAAATTTGATCGCCTGCGTTCAGCACACAGAATGGGAGTGACACGCCTGCTTGTTCGCACACCTCAGGGAGCATGCAGGCGCGTCACTAGAGAGCACGCAGGCGCGCCTGGATGCCCTTGGTGACGTCAACCACGAGCAACATCGTGTCGATGATCTGTGCGCCACCAATGACTGTGCGGATGAGCGAGGCGTGGCCCGGGCAGTCGACCAGCGTGAACTGCAGCACGTCCGCCGCCAGTCCCGCCAGTGCTGGCGGCAATGGCACGCAGAAGGATGAGAAGCCCAGGTCCAGTGTGATCCCTCGCTCCCTGCTCTGCGGGTTCTTGTCGAGCGCCGCCGTCGACAGCTGGGTGGACAGCGCCGCCACTGCCGCGCGGCACAGGCGTCAGTCAGCGCGTCCCTCCGCTGCAGGCCAGTACAGGCTCAGGGACCACTCGCAATAGTTGCATAATCCACCAGTGCGCCAAGCTCTTGTCGAGCGCTGCGCCTCAGGGCCACGGCAGCCAGTGTGTGCTGCACCCCTCCGCACGGCACAGGGCCGCCACATCATGTCGCTCAGACTTTTGTGGCCGCTTGGTTCTGGCCCCGCCTGCGCGCAAAGGGGTCTGGGCCGGACCTCGGGCACAGCACAGATACCAGCACAAGTTCACGCCTTGGAGGCCCTCAGTGAGCGCTGGTTGCTTGTGGGACACCCAGTGCCCGGCCTTATGCAACAAACAGCTTATGCAATCACCAGCTTATGCAACACCAGCTTGCACCTCTCACACCAGGCGAGGCTGTGCGCAGGCCAGTCAGAGGAGCCGCGGCAGAGCCTGTGCGACATGCCAGGGCCGCACCAAGGCTAGTTTTCCCGCTGTCGACATGGCCAAGCACTCCTATGTTGACGTTGTGCACACGTGCATTTGCTCCTGCTCTATCTAGCATTGCGTGCTGCAACCGGCACGCATGATAGGCCTGCTGCACGCGAAGAGGCCAAAAAGGGACCCGGCTAGCGCTGCACTGTGCAGTACAGAGTTGCGCTGCAGCTCAGGTAGAAGCGCAGGTGGGTACGCCTTCAGCAAACACAACACAAACACACAACACACGGATGAGCTCGAAAGTGCGCGCTTGTGCGCATGAGCCACAAAACAGAGGCACCTGAAGGTGGCAGGAAGCCTAAAGCGGGCTGGGTGTATCACCGGGTAGCCTAGGTGCGTACGATCTCAAAAAAACACATCTCCCTATAAATTGCACAACTCCTCATATTCAAGAAATATAAGACGGGCCCAGTATACAGCAGTAGCGCAAGACATAGCAGTAGCGCAGGACACTTGCGTGTGCACAATGGCTTTGAAACCAATGTGCTTGGGAAGGATACCTGATGTGTCAGTGCAAGACCGCTGCAGGAGTGGCAACATGCGCTGGAGGCAACCCACTTTCTGCGCTTGCAACCAGAGGTGGAATGCATGCGCTTGGACAGCAGTCCGTGCGGCAAAAGATAAGCTTGACTGCGGCGCGCAACAGCTGAAGTTTGGGGCTGCTGTTCTCGGTGCTGCTGCACTTCTGGCTACAACAGCGCCCGGTGTGCCTCCGCTCTCAATGTGCTGCACTTGGCAAGGCTACATACCATGACACAAACTTGAAGCGCCGGACAACCTGCCACATGAAGCCAGACACTGATTAGCCTCTGGCGTTCTGCCTGCAAGGCCGGGTACTGACAGCTTGCGCCTGCCGGAGGGCAGGGCCCGCGAGCGCGTCAGACAAGGTCGGGGAGTTCACTGCGTCTGGGTTCCTGTTCAAGGACTCCGTGGAGGTCGTCACCGTTGAAGACTCTGACGGTACCCGCGCAACCAGTTCTTTATGTTGTATTCAGTGCTCTCACCTGGCGTGTGGTCCTGAGAGGCAGAGGCCCCCGCAGTGCCCGGCGTGCGGCTGTACATCTCCGACTTCAAGCGCTCGTTGCCGGACAAGCTCGCCAAGGACTTTTTCTCTGAGCCGTCCCAGGCGAGTCGCCTGCAGCCCAGGCAGCTTTGCTGTGGCACCTTGCCTGCTGTGGGAAGCGCCCCTTGCGGTTGCCAGTGAGTAGCTGCAGCGCTTTGTATGCCATGCAAACTGCGCCCTGTTGCGTGACCTATGCACACCTGGTGAATTATCCTCGGCTAGGTGAGGCGGCCTGAGGCAGAAGCAGCAGGTTGGTGGTTGGGGACGAGGGGTCTCCAGGCACTTTGTTAAAGCCGTGCGGTGTCCTGCTGGTGCCCGAGCATAGAATGTGCTTTTGCGCCCACAGGCGTCAGTCACATGCGCCGCCACAGGGCCGCTCAGCGTGCCCGACGTTTCACGCATCCGTGGCGCCGAGGGACACGAGGTCTTTTCTGAGCGCAAGGGGCTGAACCTGTTTAAAAACAAGGTAGCTCCCGGAACGTTGGACCCTGTGCAGAGGAAAATGGTTGACGTAATGACAGGGCCCATGACCATTGGTGCAGACTTATAACATGATGACATTGGCTGCAATCCAACAGCCCAGTCACTTGGGCATTTTTGGGGCGGGTTTGGAGTCCTTACCTGAGCTTATAAGAGCTAAAGTGACATAACGTACTTTTTGCACCACACATCGCCTCTGTGCAGGGCATGTAGTGAGGTCAAACTTGATATCGTGTCGCAGACGCTGCGTGTGCGGCGCCTGCTGGACGAGAAGAACCAGACGCTGCTGTACGTCGCCTACTCCACGCGCCTGAACTCCTCGCAGGACGACGGCATCTCCAGCGGCCGCTACAGGCATGCAACGTCAACTGTCTTGTTTCTCCTGACATGATATTCGTCACACTGTGTAGCGTGGTGCCCCTTGCTGTCTTGGTCAAAGCTCCTGACGTCCTTTCTTGCTTGCCTAATATGTGCAAACATTGCATGTGTTAATGAGTGGCAGGGTTGGCTGCAGGACATCCATTTGCGCGCTGCCGCTGATATCAGCGCCCACATCAGCAGGAGCAGGGGCTGCTGAGGGTAGCAAAGTGCCAGCGCTCGCGCCGGCTCCGTAGTGCTGCTTTCTAGTGAAATGCTTGCCAGGCTTAGCATGTGGCTGGTGTAGCACTGCTTTGCTTGCTACGAACTTTTGCCTAGCTGGGAACCCACCGCGTATGCCCTGGACTGCCGTGATCATCCGCTATCTGTGTCCTGTCCATATCAAGATAGAGGAGGCATTGCATCTACAGGCCTGCATATTGCGTATGCAGAGCTGCAACATATCTGCCCTGGACTCCAGGGCCTGAAGTCATGGGCCTGCATGGTTGGCGTGTCTGTGCTTAATTTACTTTCGCTCCACATCTCAGCTCCCAGTCCTCATGCGACGAGGCAACCTGTGTGCGTACTGCCACGCATGGCTTTGCTGCCCCTGTGTCCAGGCGGGGAAAGCTTGAACGTGAGGAAAGAGGCCAAAATGCACACTCCCTACCTGGGTGGGTCTGTTACTAGATGACTTAGTGGGTAAGCCTGATGCAGAGTCCTGTAACATGCAGAGCACCCGTATGCACACTCTGCCCCACACCCTGCACTGCAGCCAGGGAACCCTGCTGAGGTTCTGCCCAGCCTATCACTTCTCCAAAAGAGCTGACAAGCGAATAGGAGCCTGCTCTTGTTTGCGTGATGGACGCCGGTGCATTGGGGCTCGCAGGTGGACCGCTGGGCCAGCGGGCCTGCAGCGGGTCGCATGCTGCGCCCGCTCATGCCCCGGCGCTTGGGCGGCGGCTTCACAGGGTAGCAGCGAGCAGCAGCGGCTTGGTACAGACAGGCAGGAGAGCGCTTCGAACAGCGTCCCTGCTGCCAGGTGCGAAAGATGTTCAGTCGCACACTCTTGCCGCATCCTGCACGTGCAGCCTGCTTTCCTTTTTTGCGCTCACTTAACTTGACGTTGTGCTTTTGTGCAACTGACGAAGCGGGCTCGTGCAGGTGTAAGAGCGCTGCAGCACACCTCACGCAGGCGGCTGACGCCGCGGCAGGCGTGGGCCCTGGCAGCTGAGGCATCGCAGCAGCGTCCTCTCTGTTCTCTGGCTCACACAGTGCTGCTGGCTGTTCTGGCTCTGCTCTGGTGGCAAGTCATAGCTTGTCCTAACTGCAGGCCTGCTCGCGACCTGCAGCGTGTGCAATCTTCAACTTAGCTGAGCTCTCAGCTAGGATCTGTTGTGAGCGTGCTGCACCTTGCAAAAGGTGCACTGGAGCTGCACCTGACACTCAGTCTGCCTGCACAGCCCTTGACGGAAGCGCGCATACGCGACCCGGACGCGGCGGTGGACAGCGACGAGCTGGGCAACAGGGGGCCGCCAAGCATCCTTGTGCGACTGGCGTCTGCGCTGACGTACCTGGTGCCTTGGATCGACATCATCGGCCTGGGCCGCATGATTTACCACAAGTTCCCCGGCTCGCTGTGGCTGTACGAGTTCCCTGGTGCGGCACTATATGCATCCGCTCTGTGTTTGCCCGCCGGAAGGCGGACTACCATTTTGCTTCACCTTGCTCCAAGTAGTTGAGCGTGCGTCTTATAACGACCTGACTGAGTGCATGCACGTAGATATGACCTGCCTGACCTTGGTGGCCAAGCGTTTTAAGACTGACTGCTGGGCTGCCAGCACTTGGAGACAATGCGAAATTGGACTGGCTGAATGATCAGTCCGCGTGCGGCGCAGCGCCGCTGGTGCCAATCTACTACAGCAGCCAGTTCGCGCCGCTCATCGTGTTCTTCCTGCTCTTCCTGGCCATTGTCAAGAACAACAAGCTGCACCACTTTGTGCGCTTCAACTGCATGCAGGCGCGTGGCAGTACTGTCTCTTTCGGGTCATGCAGCACCTGACTTGGCGTCACACGTGTTTTCAAGGTCTCATGGAGAGTGTGCATGACACCGTGGGCACATGGTCGCATCTCTGCTGCCACCTCACTTTTCCTGCATCGCTGCGTTGCAGTGTGACGAGTGCAGGCTGCGGGGTTGGCAGGCAGCCACTTTGCTGAGGACCATGCACTCATACCCATGCAAAACGCAGGGCGTGATGCTGGACATTGTAAGCATGCTGTTCACACTGATCCGCACGTACATCCCATCCGAGATCCGGTGGTCCTACCTCATGGACTTGTACGACATGTTTGCGTGGAACATCTGCATCTCCACGCTGCTGTACTGCGTGTTCTTCGCGCTCTGGTGCGATCACGCGCCTGCCTGCTGCTCTCCTCCATGTGCTTGTGAACCCTTCTCTCTGCCGCAGATAAAATTGCTATCAGAAGCCTGTGCATACCGTGCGGGAGTGCTCATACAGCAGGAGTGCTCGTACAGCAAGTGCTCAAATCATGTAGCATTGGCTACCTGCGCTGCTCTGGCACACCTCGGTGCATCCGGCCGCTCACTCACCGTGCTGTGCAGCGCAATGCCGGCAACGGCCTTTAGCTTGGCCGACATGAAACCCGGAACTTCTTGTTCACAGGCGCAGCGCTCATCTGTTGCCCGCGCCTTCTTTCAGAGCCGAACAATCCTATATTTCGTTCATGCTGCTTTGCAGGGGTTTGGGATAATGTGCCATGAAGCGATGGTCTTGATCTATGATCTTGTTGCAGCCTTGCTCAGCAGAGCGGCAAGGAAATGTTCAATCTGCGCTGATGCGGACTGCGCTGCAATGGGTCCTGTCTGTACTGTGCAGGGGCAAGTATGCGGACGTCCCCTTCATATCGGAGTCCGTGTACCTACAGGTGGATGCCTCGATGTGAGGCCCGCAAGAGCCAAGCTGGGGTTTGCTGTGCCTTGGGAGGCGCTGTGTGTTCGGGCAAGGGCTTGGATATGGAACTCGTACACGAACTCCTTAACATCAGCACCCTGCATGAAGTTGTTGACATGCATGATGAACACAAAGCAGCTAACAGTACTTGCAGCTCGGCGTTGAGCACTGCTGTTGCAGACCATGTTAGCCAGGGTATCATTGCATGTCATGGCAGTAAAGCGGCATGTGCCATCCACTGCAACCCATCATCAGCGTGGTTCCGCAGTCTACTGCATGCCAGTAGTCTGCGCCACTAGGCTCATGCATGTCTGTGATCACTCTCAACCAGACATGTACGGTAGGTCCCAAGTAACACACACAATAGGAGGCTACCTAAATGACGGTCTGCATACACTTCGCGCTCCTCGTTGGACAAAACAACTCGATGGACTAGGCAGTCTACAAGAGCAACGTTAGGTGTGATTCTCACAGAGACCCCTTCTACCTGACATGCACCGCCTCAGCGTGCAACAGCCGCCAACTTGCATCAACCCCAACTCAAGTGTCCAACCCAAGCCCTGCCTACCAGCGGCTAACATCCCGCCCGAAGATGAGCGACATTGTCCAGTTCATCATGACGTACAGCCGGTTGCGCATATTGCCCAGTCGCGTAAGGTAAGCACTGGCGCCACACACGCGCAGCTATAGTAGGTGTTGAAATTGCAGCACATCTGTGGCACGCAGAACGGCACCGACACACACAGCCTGCTGGTCACACGCACTACCATTTATGGTGTCACGCAGTTCACACCGCCCACGCCTAGCAAAGCGCAGCATGGAGCAAGCATCCGTTGCACTTCTGTACGCACAGCAGCATGCGCGAGCACACGAGCCTGCGAGAGATGGTGCCTGGTACATCTTAGACTGCGCAAGCCCGAGCGCGCACCTGCGCCACACCCACCAGCCGGAGAAGCCCTTGAGCGAGAACTTCTTGCCCACCGCGCTTTTCGGCGCCTCCAGGACCGCGGATGTGTTCCCTGCCACGCGCCGCGACCTTGGCTGAGCCTCGCTCTCGGGCGCTGTGAAGCTGTCCGGAGTGCAATGGTAACGCATGCAGTCGCTCGAGCTCTGGGTAGGTCTTCACAGTTGGCCTGGTGTAAGCCTTTGCAGAAACCAGCATGGTCATCACATACTACTTTCACTACACATACACACTAGGGTATGCAGGCGCACCCAGGCTGGCCATGGAGCCCAGGTGGTGGTACCGGAAGGCGACCGATGGCACGGCCGGGGAGCGCGCGCGCGCCTGCTCGTTCAGCTCCTTGGCCAGGTATTTGCCCTGCTGCTCAGCGACCTGAGCAGGCGGCAGCAGGCCCGCTCCTCTTCAGGCGCTGCTTGCGGAGAGGGTCAAGCAAGGCGGGCTGCTTGCAGCCTGCGTGAGGCTCTAGCAGGCTACACCACAGAACAAGAGGTTACACACACTAGCCTCTGCCACACCAGCTGTGCGTCGGATGCCTTAGCAGCTGGGGCATGTTGCTGCAGCTGTTGCTGCAACTGGGGCAGCAGCAACATGCCCCAACACACTCCGCAACTCCTACCCGCTCGCGCAGCACGCACGGCGCCCTGTGCTGAAAGCGCCGGGCGTGCGCACACCTGCGCGAGCGCGGGCAGCGGCGTCTCCACATTGGCGCAGCAGTCGCCCAGCGCGTAGATGTCTGGCACGGGCTCCAGCCCGGTGTTGGTGTGCAGCTCGTCCTCCACCTTGCCCGCCGCGCTCACCTGCATGCAGCCGCAGCCGCTCGGCATGGCCACCAGCCGTTACTTGCTTGGCATCATGCGGCTGTGAAGCGTGCATGCACATCCTATGTGTGCAGCGGCCTGAGCTGCCGGGGTGCTGCGGCAACATATGAATATGGCGCTGGGTCACTCACGCAGAGAGCAGAGTCACGATAAAATTGTCTAGCATGCTAACAACGAGGTCAGCACTTGCAGGCCTCTGCACTGTAACCAGGCTGAAAAAGATGTGCGGTGCGGTGCGCACCTGGGAGGGGTCTCCTGGCCCGACGTCGCTATGGTGCGGGTGCGTGAGCACGCGTAGCCGCTCGTCCACCGCAATGCGGCCGCGCGGCGTGCGCGCAAAGGGCAGCGATGTGGTGAAGTCTGTCGGGCCTGCGCACGTGCATGCAGCGCTGCTCGGCTATCCCACATTTAAATCACACACCGTTTCTTTTGAAGTCCGTGAACAATTTGCGCGAAGGCGCAAAACACCCAAGCATGCCGACATGGGGGCATTGCCAAGCAGACGAGGGCGGCTGATAGGATGCGCAAGGTTGACTAAGCCAAGGGCACACAGCCAGGCACTGCATGTGCATGACTGTCGCTGCTGATCGGAAAGCGGACAGGAGCTGCGTACCTACGCCGGTCGACCACACGCAGAGGCCATATGGCAGGACGTCCCCGGACTGCAGCTCCACTTCCTTCTCGCGAACCTCCTGCTGGTAGCCATGATGCTTACAACATGCATACACTGCACAGCATCGCATGCAACGCTCTGCTACGACTTGCTTCCACCAACACCCGCGTCACTTCACTGAAGCCTGCCCACAGTCTGGAAGGCAAGTGTGCAAGCACCTACAACACACTTTTTATCCCATCACGAACACATTGCTGAAGCGGTTTCTGTCACCATCGCGATGCGGGTGCGGACGCTGCCCGCAACGCACAGAGTGTCAGATGGCATGCTTAACGCATGGGCTGATCCCCGAGAAGCCGGGCGGGAACCGCACCTTCACCATGCCATGCACGAGGTGGATGCCCTGGCGGTGCAGCGTGCGCGCCGCATACTCGCGCAGCGGCGAATCAAAGCTGCCCAGCAGCTGCATGGCCTCGACCAGCGTCACGCGGACGTCGCGCGCGCGGTCGGGGTCGATACGCGTCAGGTCCTGTGCATGTGGCTGGCTGTCGACCTTGTGTGCAGCACAGTGAGTGCCTCCTCGAGCACTGACACGCATTGCAAAGCCCTGTGTTGCCCCTCCTAAAGACCAGCCCAGCTTGCAGCCTGTCCGGCGAGCATGGCATGCACACATGCGCTAAAAGCTGAAAGCAGCCAGTGACAGCAGCAGATGCAGGCCTCCGTGCCACCCACACCAAGAACAAGGTCCCACCGGACAGCAATCAGCGCACCGAGCGGATGAAGTCCCCCAGCTCGCCACAGAACTCGACGCCTGTGGGCCCACCGCCTACTACCAGCACGCTCAAGAGCCGCATGCGCTCCTGAAGCGTGCGCCCTGCCAAGCGACCAACGTCTTTGTCAACGGCCGAACACCAAATTGTCTACTGCGTGCCTGGGCCAAGGTCTGCAGACATGCCGCTCGCTCCCTGTGGCCTGCGTTGCTTGTGTACCTGGCAGTAGTCCGCACGTGCAACTGCTGGTGAGCAAGCTGGGCATGCTGGCAAGGCATGCTCACAATAATGCTCCTGGCCACACGCGGTCACCGTGCACGCAGGGGCAAGCACCACTGCTCAGGCAGGGCCAGGACACCTGGGATGTTGGCGCGGTTCCAGTTCTCGATCAGCTGCGAGCGGATCTGCGTAGAGTGCGCAACGTCGCGGAGGAAGTGCGCATGCTCTTCCACGCCGGGGATCCCAAACGTGCTTCCCTGCGTGTGCAAAAGTTACACAAGGTGCACGCGGAGTGCAGGCTCATGCAAAATCTTGCTGTCTCTGCTGTAAAATGTAAAACAACAGGTTGCAGACAGGTTGGCAGCAGACCTGCGAGCCTGTGGCGACCGCCAGTTTGTCGTAGCCCACTATGAACTCTGCGCCGTTGCAAGGCTCGATGCAGGTTATCTTCTTGGCCTGCATAGCCGCCCAGCTTCAGGCCGTATCAGTGCGTCGTTGAGCCGCAGCAGCTTGCTCCCTCTGCTACCACTTGAGAGCATGCACTTGAGAACATACACGTTGAGAGCTCACTCATGGAAGCAAGCACTGATAGGCGGGCCTGTGCGTCGATGGCCGTGGCTTCAGCTGCATAGTAATAGTTCTGTGGCTGCTTCAGCGCTGGCTGGATGTCTATGATAGGCATAGCCACGGACCGCGGCTCCAAGGTCCCAGTGCACGCTGCACACGACCCATTTAGAGCAGTGACCTGCAAGCGTGCAGGAAGGCGCGGCGTGCTTACTAACACAAGAAGGGAGGGCAACCTGACGCCAGCAGAGGAGTGAACACCTGCAAAGAGGTGCACCGGTGTCAGTTGTGAGAAGCAGAGTGGTGCAGTAGCAAGCCACTCCTTGTCCATGGAGCTTTCGCGCGGGACAAGAAGTATGTAGCGCTACGGCGCATGCAGTACACTGGCATTTAGCTACGCTTTGTCCAAGCACAGCTACATGCAGGCCCTCTACCACAGTGACTGCCGTGTATGGCTGCAAGTCTGGACGTGAGTAGTTCGCACCATGTGGTTCCTTGGCGAGATGATAGTGAGGTCATACAAGCGCGTGTCGATGTCCCTTGCTAGCCGCGCCGCCGCCCAGCCGGTGCCCAGCACAACCAAGCGCGGGCGGCCTGTGTCCAGCGGCAGACCTGTCTGTACAAAACGCGCTTGGCTCCATTGCCATGGCGCTGACTGCTGCAGGCTCACAAGCTGTTCTGCTAACCTAGGTGTGCCGCAGGAGCGGCAGGTGCCCCCGGCTGCGCTGAGGCCCAGACACCTTGCTAGGCGCCCGAGCGCCATATGCGGTGCACAGTGCTAATGTATGTATGTCTAGCACTGCAGATGCAGCTGCAGCTTACTCAAATAGTGCTTGTACTGTGCTCCCAGAAGCTCAGATGTAGCCCACTAAAGTCCTGCATACGTCACATTTGCCGACTGTGTAAAAATGTAACCGTGCGTCTTCCAAATTTAGGTCAAACTTCAAAACTTGCTCAAAACTTTGCCCATTACATTGATTGAGGATTGCATGCCGGCGCTAGCAAGTGAACTTCACCAGCGCTGGTGGCTCTTTGCGGCCAGGCTGTTGTACAAGGGTTCAGACAATCAGCAGCTGGTCTACTATCCCACACGTCCTGCCACCGAAAGCAGGCTCCCCCCTGCTCAACGGTTGAGCCTCAACCACTGCTCGTTCCACAATGTTGCATCCATCAGAAATAAAGGGGCATCCGCTCAAACTAGGTGGCATGCGCTCTACTACTCTGCACAGTGCTGCTCATGCCAGGGCACGGCTCACAGGACCGCTCCTGCCAGCTTCTCCTGCGGCGAAGCTTCAGCCGCGGGAGGCAGCTCCACCGGCGCCTCTGCGGGCAGGAAGCGCAGGCGCAGGCCGTTCATCGGCCCAAAGGGCGGCACCCACTCCTCGTTCGGGTCCACCTGGGACAGCAGTAGGGTGGACCTTCTTAATAAAATATCGCGCGAAGAGTGTGAGGTGGTGGGTGGTGGCAGCCTGTACTGGCAAGACCGCAACGACGAGGCGCTGCACACGCCCCAAACTGCGCTAGGTGTTTCTCCCTGAAGCCTGCTCACCTGACACAGCCCAGCCTGGCAGGCACAGAACCATAGCGGACAGCAAGGCTTGGATTAGAAGCGGTGGGTGCACACCTGCTCCCAGCGGCGCCCGCCGCGGCCCAGCATGGCGAGCGTGGCGCGCAGCTCGGCTATGGCCAGGCCCATGCCGAGGCAGATGTGCGGCCCGCTGCCGAACGGCGTGTAGCCGGACGGGTCGCGCTTCACCGTCAGCCACCTGGGAGCATGTTTGCGGTGAGGTGAGCCCACAGTGCCCACATTAGCATGGCTCATCTGGGCAGCGTGAAGTGTACCAGCAAGGCTGGTGAGACCAGGCTCAAGCGCCGACTGACTGCCACGCCCTGGCGCTTTGCGTGCAGCGCGCACCGCTCTGGCCGAAACGCTTCCGAGTCCTCGCTAAACTCCTGGATGTCCTTCTGCGCCTGCCCCAGCATCAGCTGCACGCGCCAGCCCTTGGGCACGCGGCGGCCACCCACCACGATGTCCTGCGCCGCCGGGCCGCAGCTTTCTCAGCAAGACACTGCAGGTGCAGGTGTCACCGGGATTTTGCTGCCGGACTGTGCGGGTGCGGCGGGCCAACGTGACCAACCACGCAGCACACCATACCCAGGCGGCTGCCAAAGTCATAACACAGTCACCAGCGCGCCTGCTAAAATTAAGCACTGCTTCGTGGCACATAGATTCATGGAAGATCACACAGAGTCATGCCACCCCACTGAGCCCAGCGGCGTACCTGCGCTGTGCGCCTGAACAGGCTCATGATGATTGGGTGGACGCGCATGCCCTCGCGGATCACCGCGTCTGTGTACGGCATGGATTCCAGCGCCGCGCCTGCAGGGAAAAGCACACGCCTTGTGAGGCAGCGGAGCTCGCTGCGCACGCGGCGGCGCACCGCTGGTGGCCGCAACAACAATCGCGCGTCTGCACACTTAGAGCTGCCCTGTGTGCTCCATGGGTGGCCTGCACTAGCACACAGAGCCAGCAGCACCAGCCGGACACACGGTTCAGCCCATGCATGTCGAAGAGCAGCGCCGTGGCGTTCAACCACACCAGCCGCCACATGCAGAGCGCCTAAGCTATCTGTCCATGTCACGCGCACGCGCACGCGTGGCCACCTGTCAGCTGGGGGCCATGTCGGGCCACAACTGCGGCCTGCTCCTCCTGCAGGCGCTCCAGGACGCGCGGGTCGCGCCACAGCAGCCGCAGCAGCGCGCTCATCGTGTGGCCCGTGGTCTCGTGCCCTGCCGCCGGCCGCGCACTGGCTCAGCCTGGCGCCTGCCGTGTCAGCAGCCGTGCAGCAAGCCCTGTCAAAGGTCATGCAGGAAACCTACCCTAGCTCTTCCTTGTCACTCGCCACATGTTGATCCCAGCTCTGCGCACTGGCGGGCTTTGCGTAGCAGGGGAGACCGGCGGTGCTGCATGCGCGCACCTGCAAAGAGCTGCAGCAGGACCTGGTCCTTAAGCTCTTCCATGTCCACGGCGTTGCCCTGCGCACGGTCCCAGCTGCGCACTTGGAACCCCTGTCTCTCCCCCGCATCGTCCTTTGATGCACTCAGGCAGGCTCTTTACGGGCCTTCTGGCTCACTCACAAAGCATCCAACTCCTGCAACAGCCGTGCACAAACAAGCAAACGCACACGTGAGCCGTGGTGCGCCTCGGGGCGCACGTCGTCATCGCGCGCGCGAATCATCATGGTCAGAGCACATGTCGGCCGCTCCCTGGCGCCTGCAGCATCCTCCGCCTGCGCCCTGCACGCGCATGCAGGCCGGCAGCAGTCAGCGAGCGCCTGTTAAGACGCGTGGCCAAAGATGTGTGGCATGCAAACATGCGCTGCACAGCGTGCAACCTGCGCATACACGCCACACCGCATAAACAGGCAATGCGCCCGCGCGGCACACAATGCAAGCAAAGCAACTGCATGGACTGCTACAGCTCCTGGATCTCTGCTGTTGGATAGTCAACTATACAATAGCAGAGCTCCAGCCGCGGTCCGGCCGCGGCTCCCTCGCGAGCCCCGCCCGCGCTGCGGGCCGCGCCTGCGGATGTAGCTCTCGATCTTGCGGAGCAGGCGGCGCTTGGCGGCCTGCGCTTTCGTGTAGTCTGTGCCGGGCAGCGGCACCGGCACGCCGCGCAGGCCGCCGACCAGCGTGTCGTAGTCCTCGCGGAATTCCTTTGCGGTCCCCGACTGCCGCACAACCCCCGGGTCAACTGCGCGCAGCGCGCGTATCCGTGCGCCTCGCACTAGAGCAGGTCGGACAGACCGCAACAAAACCCATGAGCGCATACTGAGCAAGGCCGTCTTCGACTGATGGTGTGCGCTCGTCGAGCAGCATGCTCCATCTCATCATGTCCACCCCGATGCAGAACATGGCATATCAATGTGGCGCGACCAAACTACACTCACGGCGGTCCCCCTTCCGCCTCCCAGTGCATGCGAGAAACAACACCCTTCCGGCAAACGAGTTCAAGCATGTCTGTAGCACCAAACAGACTGCCCTGGCTCATGACTTTAAGAGACAGAAAGGGCCCTTGCATGGCCTCGTTTTCTTCTGTGACATCGTGAGAACGTGCACTGCACAGCCGGTCCCGTGAAGCCTCAGGGGCGGCGCACGTCCAGCTGCATGCCGAGCAGCACGCAGGCGGCCACGTCGAACGCGAGGTCCTTGCACACGTGGTACGCCTGGAACTCGCCGCCCGCGTCCCAGCGCGCAAAGTAGCGCTGCACCACGCCGTCGATCAGGCCCGCGTACGAGCGCACCGCCTCGCCCGTGAACGCCTGCCCGCGGCGCGCCCGGCCCAACCGGTGTGCTGGCGGCGCATTGAGGCACTCCCGCTCCAGCGCACGCACGTGCCTAACACGCTGTCTCTGCTGCCACCTCGGGCGTTTCCTCCTGGTCCAACACCACAACACGCAGATTGGCCGCAGCAGCACGGCAGCCTTAACCGCGCAGCGCCTGCTCCTGGCGCCCCTGGCCGCCACTCACTGAGCCCTGATGTTAGGCTGTTGAACAAAAACTGCAAGCCCTTGCAGCGCTGCCGGGCCAGGCCCTGCGCTGCAGAGCAACTGCGCAGCGACGCCCACCTGTGACAGGATGCGGCGCTGCTGCGCGTGCTTCTTGCCGGTGGCGAACAGCAGCGAGCGCCGGCCCAGCAGGTCCTTGAAGCCAGGGATGAAGTCTGGCAGCGTCAGCGTGCCCTCGCCGTTCAGCAGGGCGCGGATGTCCGCCGGGTCGTAGACCGTCGCGACCGCGCCAAACAGCAGGCTCGACTTGTAGACCTTGCCGTACTTTTCGTACCTGCGCGCAACGCGCCGCGCGCGTCAGCGCTGCACGAGCAGCATTGCTGAAGTTGCTGCACCTTGGAGCAGCACACTGTGCGGCAGCAGCGGCGCCTGCTGAACCAGCGCACACTACAAGCTCGGCGTCTTTGGCGCAGCAGGAAGTTGGGAGCAGGGGAGCGCGCTCACCGCTTCCGGTGGAAGTCGACCATGTTGAGGCTCAGAAAGTCCAGCGTGTGGCCCAGAGGGTTGGGCCACCCCATGTCGCCATCGGGCAGGTCTGGCGCAGGCCGTCCGGGCGCAGCCACAAACGGCGCAGCAGACGCATGGACTTGCGGCCTGTGACGCCTGCACCCCAGGCACAGCAAGCTCAGCAGCAACCTTCTTGCAGGGCCCTTGCTTCTTACATGCTGCTTAAGTACCAAGCAAGGCCACACAAGACAGTGTGATTGATGCGCGTCCACGTCTCACATGCAGCTACGCAGGCTGCTGAGCCTCATGCAGTCTACAACACAATGTACAAATAGCACGAAGGGCGCTCAAGACCACCTGGCGGGGCACCGCGACCGCTGCCGCAAAGCACTGCCGCCCGGTGCTCGCCCAGCGGCAAACGCGCCAGCAGCGGACTTCTGCATCGATGGCATGCCTGGGTGCGCAGCAGAGCGTGTAAGTGTGTGGCCGAAGAGGTGGAACCATCGTCAACCGTCTTACGACCTGAGGGTTCGAAATTAGTAATGTTGGAGACTGCAGCTGTATCGAGCTATAGAGCTAGGAGTGACCAGGGGACACCGCCGAACATATATGTTGACCTTGGCAGGCACTGTAAGGCAAGCCAGGAGGGTGCGCATGGTGCGGCGCTCGCGAGGCGCAGAGCCGCCGGCGACGCCTGGCATGGAGCTCGCGCTGCAGCATGGCTGTGAGCTGCGTGCGCGCAGGCCAAGGGTCAAGCGACGCAGGCGCGCGAGGGGGCCCAGAGTGGCCCTCTCTGACATCTCAGAAGCTTCCCGCAAAACTGTCGGCCCACTGCAGGCGCCCTGTCTGGCCAAGGTGGCGCAGCACGCGCGGCCTGCTGGAGTCCGGGGCGGGCGCGAGCGCCCGTGCGAGAAGCTGTGCGCGTTGCCTCGCGCTCTGTGGGCGCCCCCGGCGCCGTTCGTCTCGACCGAGTCTGTTATGCGCCGCCATGCGACAGGTATGCTCGCGTCTGTTCCGCTTTGCACAGTTTCTGTCGCACCGGATTTGGTTGCTACTACCTACCTCTGACAGTGCTGGTGGCAAGCTGACGCGCAGAGTGTGCTGTGCGTAGGCTTGGACATGAGGCCTGGAGTTGTGGAGGGCAGCATAGACTTCTTTGGCACCAACGCGTCCTCAGAGCGCGGCGGGTTTGTGCCTGACGAGGCGTGCAGCAGCGACGACAGCGACGCAGAGGTGGAGGCCACGGACGCGGTGCGCTGTTTGGCAGTGGCATGTGCTAGGGAGTCGCTTCTTTGCGTTGCTTGCTGGTGCAGAGCGCGTTTGAAGCTGCTGGCTGACCGGGCTCGTGTCTGTGCAGGCTGGCGAGCAGGGCAGGCAGCGCGCGGCGGCACTGGAGCGCGAGGTGTGGACGCTGGCGGCGGAGAATGCAGCGCTGAAGGCTGAAGCGGCCCGTTTAGGCGCTGACCTTGCCGCGGCAGCGAGCGAGGCGGCGCCTGCAGCAACAGCCTGCACCACGTCTCTGAACCCGGCGCACGGTCTGTGCTTGCAGGCTTCCTGCGACGCCTAGCGGCAGGTGGCAGGCACGCGTGTGCTCAACCATGAGGCGAGCCGCTGCTGGAGCAGACCTGCGCTGTAAGGCGCGGGGCAGGGGAGCCGCTGGGCTGGCTAGGCTGTTTGCGCTTGTTAAGCATGCGTGCTCACCACTGTGCCCGCAAGCTCCCGCACTGCGCCCCGCGGTTGTTGCTCTTTTAGCACCCCAGCGAGCTCTTGAAGCGGCTGAGCGCTGTAGCAAGCGCGCAAAGGCGCGCACCGCATGTGCGTGCGCTGTCTGCAACGTTTGTTGCGTGTCCGTGTGAGCTCTGGGTCCTTTGTGCGAATGCGCGGCGTGGGAAGTTCCAGCGGCGAGCGCGCTAGGAGCAGCTCGGTACATGCGCGTTGCGCGTGAGGAGGGCATGCGGATGCCACGCGCACTCCGTAGCGGCTGCGGGTGAGCGCTCAGCTCTGGTGCTGTGTAGTGTGCAGAGAGAAACATGTGTGCAAAGGCAGCATAGCAAATGTGTGAAGGCTTGAGGTGGCTCTCTGTTTGGGCTGTCATCTTGCCAAGCTGGGCCATACAAGGTTGATGTTGTCCTCGCGCCCGCACGCCGCCCTCCGTCACAGGACTTTGACGGGCTGGTCGGTGGGTCTGCAGATGTGCGAGGCCGCTTGGATGTGCGCGCTGACGCACCTCAGCAGCGCTGGGTGGTGCGCTCTAGAGTGCACACCTTGCCTCTTCCGTAGCAACCGTGCTGGTGTTGCTGGGAGTTCTTTGCCTGACCACTGAGTCATGTATCAGATGTCCTCACATGGCCTGCTGCTGCACGTGTGACGTTCTGCACTCCTGCACTCTATTTGTACAGCATGCAGGCGTGTGCTTGCGCTGAGCGCGATGATGACGCTGTGTTTGTGGTGGCTCTGTGTACGGGCATCATGTTTACATCAGCCTTGGGTGTGTGCCAATGAATGTGCCACTGGCTCTGACTGCATTATGCAGTCAGGAAGAATGGGCCTTGAACCAACAGATGTGTAAATAAGGCTGCAAGGTAGTACGTAAAAAATTCCTGGGATAGACACGGTGGCAACTAGCTCAGTCTGCCCTGTGCGCTGGTCATCAGAGCGAGCTATGACCCATCTGTCCGTCAGAGCAAGGAGTAAATGGTTTTAAAAGATTTTACCTAGAAGTGCGCACAAAGGATTGTGCACAGGCCAATTGGTCTGCACCGGTACGGAGGATCAAAGGGTCGCACACCGTAAAGTACGGTGACGGCCAAGCAGCTGTGCACCCTGGGTGGAGTGTGACTTGCGCCATAAACAAGAACGCCTCCTCCTGAGCAGCGGTCACTGCACCCTGAACTATAGGTGCACACAGACACAAAGGCCAGCACGCACTCCAGCTCATACACTATGCACCGCATGTTGCTGCTTCTTGCGCTTGCACGCCCCATTCTGGCAATGGTGCGCTCGTGTAGTCGACGGCCCTGCCCTGTCAAGCCTCAGCCACGCCTCAGCCACGCTCGTTGGCTTGACTTCATCTTGTTATATACACGCACAGTTTGCGGCAGACACCCCCACGCCGCAACGTCTGCTCAGCTCTGCTTAGCTAGGCTTGCACCCCAGTTTCTGAGTTGTGTTTGGCAGGGCATGGCTTGTTGCGTCATGGCGCTAGGTTCCCTGGCCTGTGCTGACATTGCAGGCTGTCGCAGGACATGGCTCCTGCGCCGGCGCCCTTCCCCGCTAGCGCGCTGTACACCTCTCTCGCCGCGAAGCGCATGGCAAAGGCAGAGCAGAGCTCGGGCGACGGCACCTGCCTGACAGTCGAGGGCAGCGCCAAGACGTGCAGCGGGCACCTGGTATGCACCCTGCTGCTTATGAACGCCTTTGTTCACCTGCGCTGCAGCGTGAACGCACTGCACCAGACGTTAGCTGAGTGTCTCTGACACACCCGCTCGCGCGCAGGCTCACACCTATGACATGAGCCCGAAGGACTTCTTCGCGCTCAACCCCAGCGTGTGTGCGAACAAGGGCGACAAGATTCCTGTCGGAACAAAGTTCTGTGTCTCCAGCGGTGCGCACCCCTTCAGACCTCTTGGGGCCCATACAGCAGCGTGCTGCAGGAGCGCAGGGTGCTATCAGCTGCTACATGCACCCAGCCACGTCTATGTGGTGCCTCTTGCACGGTGTTGCGCCCAGGCTGCACCTCAGTGCTGGCGCGACAGGGCCTCACAAACCACACCACGCCGCCTTGCTCCTGGCTGCCTGTGCCAGCTGTCAAGCCTGCTTGTGGGCCTGGTCTCGCGCCAGCTCTGCAGCGATGGTCGTTAGACGGGCAAGAGGGACCCCCTCACCCTTGCAACTCATGAACAGCTCCTCCACCTCCAGGGTCAGAGCCAGGAACACAGCACTTTCGGAGACGAGACCACTGGACGGTGGTTGGTTGGGCCGCCCGCCCCGCGGCACAGCGCTGACTCCTCCATGGGGCGCCCCGTTGCAGCGTACACGGACCTGCAGGCGGCCTGCACCCAGGCGAGCGGCTCCCTGACGCACGTGACCAAGGACCAGACCTGCGACGCGCTCGCCTCCTCGGCCGGCATGACCGTGGCGGCCCTGCAGACGCTCAACCCGCGCCTCAACTGCACCAAGCCGCAGGGCGGCTGGGCGGTGTGCGTCACCAAGGCCGCCGGCACCTCGCGCGTCGCGTCTGCGGCGGCGCGCGTGCCCGCGCAGGGCTAGGCCGGCTCGCGCCCGCGCAGGCCCAGCTCTCCGTGCGTGGCGCGGCTCGGGGGTGCCCCGATGGCGGCCACACAGGCGCGCTCGACGGCGCCAAGCCGCAGGTCTGCTGGGCGGCGCGCAACCGGTCGGAGCGGCGGCCGGCGCCGCCGGCATTGGCGCTGATATGGCGGCCGCGACCCTGCCAGCATGGGAACCGTGCTGCGCGGCAGGCCGCACACTATTGGGCGGCTTGCCCAGGGTGGCAACACAAGCAGGGCGTCGGCGGCCGTACTGGTGCAATGTGGGCTACGTCGCAGGGGCGTGACGCCGCAAAGCGTTCCCTCCTGACAGCGACCGTCGCGCGGCACCAACGCCCGACATGTGCTATGTGCAGGCGCTCCACTTCTGTCATGCTTCATGCATTCGCACGGCAGAGCATGGGCCCTGTCGAGGGATAGATGCTGGTCGTGAACGCGGCAGAATTGAAGAGAAGCGGTGATTTGCATACGCTCGGCGTTTGAGTGTGAGGCGCATGCCAGCCGCACGCAACCCCTTCACGCTTGCATGCACTTACAAGCGCTTGCCACAGGTTGCTCTTCGTGACAGCCGGCTGCATTTTGTGGAACGATCACTCTGCCGCATTCTGTGCCTACTAGCGTCTGTTCAGCAATGCAGTGCAGGCAAGCAGTCTGCCCTTCCTCAAGCTGCGGCTTTTGGCAGTGCTGCTGCGACAATATATACACGTGATATGCATGCGCTCCGCTGTGCATGCCAGGTACGTGATGAATGAATGCACTCTGCCAGGATGCTTTCTTTCTTCCCCTGTGACACCTGTTGCATGCTTGACTGAGGGCGCAGTGTGCGTTCTGTTGCTGGCTTACCGATAGCAAGTTGTGGTGACTCGCACCGCATGCGGCAGCCACGCCCCCACTGTCCATGCGCGCGTAGTACTGCAACTGATTTTTAATTTTGTCGGTGAATTCCTTGCGGGAATTTGAGGACTCTTTGACTAGAGAGTCTTGAGCTGCGTGCAACTCTGATTAAAGAAGTGACCTTTGGGTGGAACTTGGGTTCAGGACCACTCTGATGCAAATGCAAACTTCAGGCAACCGCATACATGAGCTTGCTGCCTGCCTTCGCACTTCATGCCATGTCCTGGACACTGCTCTGCCGAAACAGTGGCACCAACAGCACCTGTTTCACGTTGGCGCAGCGCCACACCACGACAGACACTGACGCACACATCAGCCTGACTCTGCCAGTGTCGAGCGGCGCATGTGCGACCACACACACACAGCAGCCACACGAGCCGCAGCTTCAGGTGCTTCCGCTGCCGCCCAGCTGTACCGCAGAGCCTCCACACAGCGGCAGGCTGCTGGCAGAGACCGCCTGGACTCAATCCAACGCGCCAAGAAGCCTGGTGGACACAGCGCGTTGACAGCGGCGGCCGTAGCAGGTGCCGACAGCGCCTGGCAGCAAGCCAACACCTCCCGATACGCCGGCTGCCACCGTGCTCAGGAGCCTGCGGCCGCCGCGCCGCCTAATTGCAGTGGACAGGTCCGCGGCGCAGGCTCCAAAGGCCGCGCCCGGCGGCCGCGCTCGGGGAGCCACTTCAGGCGCTGAGCCCGATCAGGCGCCGAGCAGCCGGATGGGGTTGGACATATTGGCCGCGAAGGCCTCCAGGAACGCGCCGGCGATCTCGCCGTCTATGACGCGGTGGTCCGCACTCAGCGTGACCGTCATCAGCTCCTCGACGCCCAGCGCGCCGGCGCCCACGCTCACCACGCGCCGCTGCGTGCCGCCAACCGCCAGGATGCCCGCCTGCCGCGGCGGCCTCTGCGTCACTCACGCGCCCGGGGGCGGCTGCCACAGCAGAGACTGGCGTTTGGGCCCAGCGCCGCATCAGCGCACTCGGCGCTGCTGCCAGCACGCCGCACGCCCCGCCCAGCACCAGGAGGGCGCCGGGCGGGAAGGCGCGGGCCACGCGGGCGACCGGCCGCCACTGAGGCGGGTTTATGTTGGCCGCGAAGCGGGTCGGTGCCAAACATGCCATGCCCTGGAGCTACCCTGCCCTATTTCCTACCCCGACCGCGCCTGCGGCGAATTGATGATGGCCGCGAAACGGTCAGTGCCGAACATGCCTTACCCTATTCACATCCTACCCTATTCCCAGGCCGGGCGCGCCTGCGGCGGGTTGATGATGGCCGCGAACCGGTCGGTGCCAAACATGCCCAGGTTGGAGATGCTGAACGAGCCGCCCATGAACTCCTCCGGCTTGAGCTTGTTCGCGCGCGCGCGCGCCGCCAGCTCGCGTACCTGCCCCCAGCGCACGCGGCGTCGGCGCCGGCAGCCAGGGTCAAGCTAGGATTTGCATGCAGGCCGTCGCCAGTAGGGCGGCCTGGGCGAGCTGCGTGCCCGACGCCGCACGGCACAAGGGCAGGCATGTACAGAGCAGGGTCACCAGTGATTGTTGCATAGCCGAAGGGTTTGCTGCGGACGGTCCAACATATGCCGGGCACGCGCGGCGTATGTCGGCTGCAGTAGGGCCCTGGCACCACCGCCATCGCTTGTCATCATGCCCCCTGTGTAAAACCGCTGCGGCCGCCGACTGCAGGACCCAACGCGCGGCGCGCACGGCCCGCCCAGCCTCATGCGACAATAGGTGCAGCACCTCTTTCGGCCAGCTTGACAACGTCCGGCCGGCTTGACAACAGGAGGTCGCCTCAGGCGCTCCACAGGGAGTGCATTACCAGCCAGGGCAGCGAAAGTGCACCGGCCCGGCGCATGCTGGCCGCCGACCCCAGCCGCCCGCCCCGCCCCCATCGAGGGGGCCGCCTACACATCAGCCGGCCGCCGAGCCCGCGCGCGCCTCGGCCGAGATCTGCGACAGCGACTTGGTGTCGGCGGCGGCCACGATCGGCGTGATGAGCCCCTTGTCGGTCGCCACCGCGATCGACACGTCCACGCCGCCCGCGGGCACCGCTGCGCCGGCCGCCGCGTCCCAGCGCGCGTTGGCCGCCGGCACGTCGGCCAGCGCCAGCGCGACCGCGCGGATCACAAAGTCGTTCACGGACACCTGCGCCGCGCGGGGCGCGCCCTCGGCGCGCGCCCCAGCTTGCGCGCGGCAGGCGCGCAAACCGAAGTGCTGAAGGGCAGGCACCGCCTGTCGCCTGTCTCAATCTTCTGAATCTTCACGGAGCATGCACTGCCTCTAAGCGCACCTCCCTTGAAGGTAGCACAACATCCCCGCGGATGCGCTTCCCTCTGAGCTCATTTCAACCTGTGTCGTCATGCAGGGTGGTGCCACCGCGCCTTGCGGCCCGCCTCCTTGAGCGCGGCGCGCAGGCTGGTGACCGTCGCCAGGCGTGCGTCTTTGCGCACGTACAGGTGTGGCACGGTGCGCTTGGACTCGAGCAGCCGCTGCCGCCGCGGCGCGCCCCGCGAGTCAGCGCCGGGCGCTTGCAGCATCGCGCGCTCTTGCCGCGCGCGGGCGCAGCAGCAGCGGTACTTTTGTACCTGAAACCCTGGACGCCTGCATGCCAGGGCGCTGCGTGCAGGCGGTGGCCCCGACCAGCCGCTGCGCTCGTGGCCCCTACACCCCTTGCGCATGCTTGTGAAGCCGGTGCTATGAAGGCCGGACGTGGCGCTGCAGCGCCACGATCACGCCGCTGCCACTGCCCTCAGGGCTTCCAGAGCCATATGTGCCCAAGCAGTGGAGCTGCAATCTCACTCGGGGCGCCGTCACCTCCGCCCCTGCCCGCGCGCCTGAGCGATGATCTTCCGGATCTGCGAGTTGGGCTCGTCGGTGAACCGCGGCGGCTCGCCCGCGCGCCGCCGCCGCCGCCGCGCGCCGCCCGCCTGCTCGGGCGCCTGCGGCGCAGGCGGCGCGGGCGCGGGCGCCCGCCCGGGCGCGGCCTTGGGCGCCTGCCTGGCAGGCGCCTCCGCGCATTTCGCCGCCTGCGCGGGCTTTTGCTCCTCCTGAGCCGGCGGCGCCGGCGCCTTAGGCTGCGCGGCCGGCTGCGCCTGCGAGCAGGCCGCACACGCGATCACCTGGCCGTGGCCTGAAACCCGGGCTCCCAGGCAGATGCGCAGCAGTGCGGCCCAAGCAGGCTGCAGCGGCTGCGAATCAGTCCACCTGCATGGCATGGCGGCTTGCCCGCCGGCCGCACGAACGCAGGCGCTCCCACAATGCGAGCAGTGCCTCGCAAGGAGCTGGATCAGGCAGTGACCCTGCTGTTGACAGCAGCACGCGAGCGCGGGCGCGCCTTCAGCCCGCCCTCCAGCGCGGCCAGCACGTCGCCCTTGGTCACGATGCCGCGCGGGCCGCTGGGCTTGACGGCGTCGGCCGGCAGCCCCGCCGAGCGCAGCAGGGACGCCGCCGCCGGGCCGATGCGCGAGTTCACCTCATGGTGTTCATACTCGCCGCCGCCGCTGCCGCCGCCGCCGCTGCCGCCGCCCTCCGCGCCTGCGCGGGCCAGGCATGCCCGGCGCTGTGAGCAACGGAGCTGTGGCGTGCGTGCCTGAAGGGCCTGTTGCCTGTGCGACTGTTTGGGCGGCTGTGCTGTCCGCACCGGCGCTGGCGGGGGCCTCGGGCGCTTCGGCGGGCGCAGCATCACCAGCCTCGCCCTCATCAGCCTGCCCCGCGGCAGCGGGCTCGCCGCCGCCGCCGCCGCCGCCGGGCGAGAAGTCCGCAAACTTGCCGACGTCGGCCTCGTCCTCCACCATCACCAGCAGCGGCGTGCCGACCGGGATGTCCTTGGCGCCGGGCTCCACGAGCAGCTTCGCAACAAAGCCGTCGTCCTGCGCGCGCGGCGGCCGCGCCCATGCATGAGCGATAAGGCCAGCTGCGCCCGAGTACACGAGCCGATGGCGGCGCCAAGCTGCGCATGCATTGTGCGCGAGCGTGAGGCACCGGACGGGACAGCGCATGGAGCGCTTGAGAGGGCCTAGGCCCTGCTCACACACTGCTTCAATAGGTACGTCAGAGTCGGTCCCACACGAGTCTGCCCTGGGAGGCTGCCGGAATGAACAACAAGGCCGAGGTACCGAGACAAGCACACTGCGCTGCCAGCCGCGCACGCCTGGCATGGGCGCTGCCAGCCGCGCACGCCTCGCGCGTGAGCACCCAGGCGCCAGCCGGCAGGGGCGCAGCTCAGGGCCTAACCTTACCCTGATCCGGTCGCAGCGCGCGCCTGGTTCTCCCAGTCCAGCGTGGCTTTGTCGGTCTCGATCTGGCCGAGCACGTCACCAGCGGCCACCTCCTGCCCCTCCTTCACGGCCCAGCTGGTCAGGTTGCCCTGCGACATGGTCGGCGACAGCGCCGGCATCTCCAGCTCCTGCGGCGGCGGCGGCGCCGCGGCGTGACCGCCCCGCGCAGCACCCCTCTGTGGCAGTGGTAACAGTAGGGCCGGCCAGCCACAGCGAGCAACGTCAAGGCTGCCGTGTTGTCAAAAGTGCTATCCTCTGGTGCTCGACGCCAATGCCGTGCAAGTGATACAGGCAGCAGCAGGCGCAAGGGGAGCGATACGTGTATCGCTGCGTCCACTGCGGCCAGTGCTGTGCGCAGGCGCGGAGGCTAGGCTGCTCACAGTGTGGGGAGGCAGGCTGCTCATCGCGCGGCGCGTCCAGTGCGCCCAGACCGGCGCCTGATGGCGCCTCGCCGCGCCCCCGCCGACAGGCGAGGGCCCGCTGCACCTGGCCGCGCAACGCCCACGTCAGCCCTGGTGCCCTCAGCTCGTCAGACAGCCGCGAACTTGCCTGCACCGCCGCCGCGTGCAGCGCGTGCCCTATTTGCGGGGTGGCGGGGGCGGGGCACACCAATGCCGCACGCAGTCTGCATCCGCCCATGCGGGAGCGTGCGCGCTGGCGGAGCTCAGCGGGCGAGCGCACGCCGCGGCAGCGCACAGGCAGCGCCGCGCCAGAGAGGCGCCAGTCCGCTGCATGTCAGGGGCCTGGCTTCCTGCCCATGAGCGCCCCGCCGTGTGCTGCACGCATACCCACCCTCGGTGCCCTGCTGCTCCACCTGATCGATCGGCTCTCACCATATATGCTCTGGGGAGGGGCAGGCCATGCGACGACTAGGGTGGAGCACTGGGCAGCAGCCGGCTGCTTGCCATCAGCGCAACTCCCACGGCTCAGCAAAATTAAAGGAGAGCAGAGCTTGGTCGAAAGCCCTGTACGCTGCGCCGTGAGGACATCTCTTCTGGGTAGCATGTTGTCGGTCCGAGAGAGCGCGGGGACCTGGGAGCTGCCCCGCATGCCGGCCGCCGCGCCTTGTGACGTGCACTGCGAGGCTGCGCGTGGATGATAGCAAGCAGGAAGCTCGTGCTGCTGGGCCCGGGGGCCACGCGCACTCCCTGTGTGATCCTGCCCCAGCCGGGGTGGCACGAAGCCCTCGCGTCCGCCCTGCTCACTGAGGCGCCGATCGAAGGCTTCTGGTGACCGCGCGCTCTGCAAAAGCCCCCCGCCTGCCAGCCTTCTTATAGCTGTTGTGAGATTGCGGCTGCATATGCCCTTCTCGCACATCACGCGGCCCGTTATTCTAGTTTGCGTCGCTTTCACGATGCATCAGCCTCGCAGTACCTCATCTCTGGCCCATCTTGCCCAAGTCTGCCTGATGCGGGTTCGGCTCCATCCCGCCTGCTATGTTTACTCTGCTGGCGCTCGTCTCTGAGCCCGAGTGTGGCTGCTGCTTGGTGGCCGGGCTTTGCCTGCTTTACGCAGGCAAGGCCAAGCGTCATGTGCTCATACCCCGAATGCCCTTAGGACAGCAGCTTGCACCGTCCGCAGCCCGCTCTCGTGCTGAGCCAGTGCAGCATCGGTTGGCTGCAAGCCCGCAAAAGTCAGCCTGTCCGTTTGTTTGCCTACATAGCGTGGTGGCCCGTGACGTGGCCACAAAGCCCGCCGCCAGCTGCCTCGCAACTCATGCGCGCCTTTCACCAGCTGCGCTGCTGCTGCCACAGGTCCTGCGAGCGCCTGCCGCCGCTGCTTGTGCTGCACGTCTTGGCCCAGGGTGCGCACCCTAACCCTTCACAAACCCCCCAGGCCCCCGCCTCAGGGCGCCGTCCACCAGTGGCCTGCGCACACCAGCAGGGTGCGATGCGTCGCTGGGCTCTGCGAGGCCGGACCATGCCGTGGCAGGCCTTCAGCTCGAGCTATGCGCGTCCGCAGGTTTTGCTAGGGCACTGCGGGTCACACGGCTTGCCTCAGGGTTGGTAGGGCCGTAGGGTTGTTAGGCCCACGCAGCCCGTTTTCGGCAGGAGCCGCGAGCTCCCAAGGGTCAAGGCGCAGCCCGTAAGGGTGAATGGCGGTGGGTGCGGGCTGCAGCACCATGTGGCCTGAGGTTTGGGCAGGCAAGGTGCGGGGTGTGGGTGTGCCAGAGGTCGTGCAGTGGCCACGTGCAGCAGCCTGCCGCACTGTGTGGTGGAATGGCACGGGACCGGCGCTTGGGCACCCAGGGCCACTGAGGCAGGAGCTTGGCGTGGCAGCTGTACAGGGCCCGAAGCTTGCAGACGGTGCATTTGACACTCTTGATAGGAGAGTTGGTGAGCTGCATGCTCCGTGAGGCCTGCCCAGCCGCGGTCCTGCAGATGGTGTGCCCCAGCGGGCACAGACAGGAGCCAGCCTATGTGGCGATACAGAAGGGGCGCCGCGCCCTCACGTAGCACTTACGTGCGGCTGGTCTTTGAAACCGCCCGATGTCTGGTGATACGGGAGGCTTGCATGATGCCAAGGGGCGCGCTCTTGATGTGCTCATGGTGCCACTGCACGCTCGCGCTCCATCTTTTGTTGGAGTGACCGCGCCGCTCCGTGTGGGGCAGCATGCCGGTAGGGCTTATCTAGCTCCGGCCAGTGGCGCAGCATAGCGCGCCAGCCCAGGCTCAAGAGCGCGCTGTGCGCGTCGGTGTCCCGTGCGCGAGGGTGCAGCCAGCACGCGTTCACCTTGGGGCCCCCATGTGCAGCGCACGCAATCCGTGGCTTGGTCTGCTCCGCAGAACCAAGCACTGACAGCCCTGGGCATTGCCTGCGGGAGGTTGTTACCAGGCTGAGCAGCGCCACGCCTGCAGGGCCGTGCCTCACGCTCGGGCCGACAGTCGACGAGGATGTCCCAGGGCACCCCGGCGTCGTCCCCCGACTGCCCGGCATCGCCGCCAGGTGCGGGCGCGGGGCGGTCGCCCGGCGCGCGTCCCGCCACGGCTGCAGGTCATGGGCCACTCCCAGATCTTTGGTGTGCCTGCGACGCATGGCGCCCTGGATTGGCTGACCCGTCCGCCCTCGCCTGCGACCAGACGGCGGGCCTGCGGTGACGCCGCTGCTGGCATGCAGGGGCGGCGCGGCGCTGGAACAGCTGCATGAGCGGTGCTCTGCAGATGGGCGTGCGGTGGTGGTGCGCTGGGCCGGCCCCGCCGCCGGCACCGAGGCCGGCCGCCTCCTGCTGGTGCCGCTGCAGGCGCACGAAGGCGCGCGCGCCGCCCCGCCCACGCGCGCGCTCCGCGCGCTGGCCTTGTCGTAAGCGCCGGAACTGCGAAGCCGTTGCCATGGCACAGTCGTGGCGCGATCCATTGCTTAGGCGTGCTGGGCCGCCGAATAGCCTGGTGCCACGCAGCAGCCCTACAGCACTTCATGGGGCATGGCGGCAGGCCCTGCGGGCCCCGCGCGGCAGCGCGTGCCCGCGTTCTGGGGCTACAGCGTGGCAGCGCGCGCCATGGGCCCGGTCGCGGCGCTGCTGGAGGGCGCGCGGCTGCCGCTGGTGCTCGACCTCGATGAGACGCTGCTGGCCGCGTTCGCGCTGGGGCAGCTGGAGGCGCGCCTGGAGGCCGCGCGCGCTGCGCACCGCGCGGCGGTCGAGGCCGCCACGTCCGCCGGCGCCGCCCAGCGGTGCGCCCGCCCCCGGATGTTTCGACCTTGCCGATCGTGTGTGGGCTTTTGCGCAGATGCTTGGATGTTGTCTTTGACTTGTTCCCCAAGAGCTTGCGGCACAGCGACGCCCTGTGCTTCCTGCACAGCGCGGCGCGCCGCCATGCGAACCGGCGCAGCCGGCGCCGCCCAGAGGTGTGGCCGCTCGTCAGCCTAGCTATCGTGAGTCCTTGCCTGCCGTGCCGTGCCTAGCATGATTCAGCAAAAGGCACCCTCCTCTGCCCAACTGACAAGCGCCCGGCGCGGCAGGGCGGCGGCCGCGGAGCGGCGGGCCGCGGCGGAGCGCGAGGAGGCGCTGCTGGCGGCCGACGCCGCGCTGCTGCGCGAGTTTGCGGAGAGCGACCAGGTCACCGTCGACGGCGTGGTCATTCCAGCCACGTGCGCGGCGGCGCATCAGCCCGTGAACAAAGTACCTCTCTTGCTCCCCCCCTTCCTTGCACAGGGCGCTGTGCGGGCAGCCGCGCCGCGCCCTTAGCTGCATCTGGTGGCGAGCAGTGGCCGACGCCGCGCGCCTCCCTCTGCCTTCTGCCCTACATTGCCCTCACCCTCGCCATGGTCTCAGGCGCCGTGTGCGTGGGCGATGGTCGGTGCGGCCTGCAGGCGCGCGCTGTCCACAGTAGCTCTTTCAGCGCCCTGCCCAAGCCTCCACATCAAGGAAGATTACACCTAGCACTCTCTCTTGCGCCAGGGTTGAGCCGGCGGTGGGCGCTGCCGCGCAACCGGGCGAGCAGGCCGAGGGGCGGCCGGTGGTGCGGCTGCCCGACGGCGGCGCCGTGCTGACGCGCGTGGCGCCCGGCCGACGCGAGACGTCCATGCTGCTGCGCGCACGCCCCGGCTGGGCCGCGCTGCGCGCGTACCTGGAGGGCCAGGACGACCAGCGGCGGTGTGCCCGCGCGCTCAACTCTTGCAGTGGAGAATTTGGGTCAGGGTTAGGGTTACAGCCGTGATCGTAGCAGGCCAGTCGCAACAGGCGGTGAGTTATTAACCGTGAATAAGTCATGAACCCCCAGCTGTCACCCACCCGGCTCGCACCCACCCCGCGCGGCGCGACCGCAGGCCCGCGGCGGCGCGGCGGCGCTTCGAGATCTACGTCTGCACCGCGGCCGAGCGCGCGTACGCGCTGGAGGCCTGGCGGCTGCTGGACCCGGCCGGCCGCCTGATCCCCTGGGAGCTGCGCGCCGAGCGCATTGTGTGCGTGCCGGGCGGGCGCCGGAAGGCGCTGGCGGACGTGCTGGCCCTGGGCGGCGCGCCGCGGCGGCCGCCCGGCCTGCCGGGCACGGCCATGCCGCTCGCCGTCATCGTGGACGACCGCGTGGACGTGCGCGCGCGCCCCCGCTCCGCCGCTCAAGATGTGTTTAGGGGTTTGAAGATGTGAGGTTGTGTTGCTCCGCTATCATTCTCAGCGTTCAGGACGGCAGGGCGCTCGCCCTGCCTGCGGCCGCAGCGACGGCCGCACCGCGCGCGCGCGCCGTGCCGGGCGCGTGTGAGGGGCGGCCGCGCGGCGCGCAGGTCTGGGAGGAGGCGGCGCAGGCGCAGGTGCTGCGCGTGGCGCCGTTCGCGCCGCACCGGGCGGGCGCGGCCGATGGCGCGCCGGCGCCGGGCGGCGCCGGCCGCCGCCCGCAGCATGGCGAGGAGCTCGCGCGCGTCCAGGTGATGCTCCCGGTGGCCGGGCAGCCTGCAGCGCGGCGCGCGGTCCTATCTGGCCGCGGAGGTCGGTACTGAGGGACCGCAGCGCGCGGGCCTGTGGTCAGGGACATCAGTAATTACCCCATGTGACTATCAACAGGGCATGAGTGCGAAAGGGTCGGCGTCGGCTGCTGCTGGCGGCTGTCCTGTGCGATAGGGTATGGCGGCCGCCGCCGGTGGAGCCATGGGCGCGTGCAGCCCGGGACGCTGACGCGCGCCGCGCGCGCCGCAGTCCGCGCTCGTGGCGCTGCGCGCGGCGCTGTACTATGCGATCAACGAGCAGCTGGCGCCCGCGGTGCGCGCGGCGGCCGCGGGCATCGACGTCAAGGCCGTGCTGACGGCCGCGCTGCCGCCCGTGCCCAGCATTGCCGACCTGCTCGCCGTGCGCGCCTGGATGGATCTAGACTCCATACACCAAAATATTTTGCCATCATAGGCGCCAATCAATGCAAGTGCCATTAGACAACATTAAGTTTTCAAATCTACTTGGCGAAGCGTACTTAGCGGAATCCGGGCAGTACCCGATTATGCGCATGTATCATGAACCGGCCACCTGAGGTTGTCCCCCTTTTGAGGCTCTGGTCCAAGTGATCATGATGCTTCTGTAGCCGGTCCAATCGCTCGCCCTCCTCTGCAGAAGGCAGAGCCCTGCAAGGCCGCTGGGTGAGTGAGCACCCTGGTATCTGGTGTGCATGCGAGACACCCACGATGACGTGCCATATGTCTCAACAGCGCCTGAGGTTGACCAAGGAGCCGCTCGCGCGCAGGCGAAAGACCTGCAGGTGCCGCGCGTGCCGGCGCACGGCCCCGCCGCCGCGGCCGTCGCGGCGCTGCAGCCGTCGGACTCGGGACACCGGCGCGCGCAGGCGGCCGCTGGCCGCGGGCCCGCCGGCGTCAACCCTGACGGCAACCTCGCCGCCGCGTCGGCCGCGGCGCGCGGGCCGGGCCTGGCCGCGGGCGCGCCGGCGCCGCACCACGGGGTCGCAGACCCTAGGCTTCTGGAGCCCAGGGGATCCGGCGGTGCTGGGCGGCCAGGCGGCGCGGCGCCTGCCGGCGCGCCGCTCCCGCAGCCTCGCCCTCAGTCCGCTGCGGCTGCCGCGGGCGGCCAGACGGCCCAGGCCGCCGCGCCGGGCCCCGCCGTCGACCCCAGGCAGCGGACGCCGCCGGCGCCGCGCGCAGGCGGGCGCGGCGATGGGCGCTCCAGAGTCCCGGACCCGCCCGCTGACGCGCGCGCGCAGGGCCGCCCCGCAGGGGTGCCGCCGCCGCCCCGTGCGAATGGGCCAGATGCAGGCGCGCCTGCCTCGGCCGGCGGCGAGCCCGCGGGCGGCCGCGTGTTGCTGCCAGCCAGCAGCACGGGCGGCGCCGCGCGCCCAGGTGCGCCAGAGCCGCATGGGCGGGGAGGGGGCGCGGGCTCCTCGGACGGGGCGCCGCCGCAGGGGCCTGACTCGGTGCCAGCGCCCGGCGACGGGGCTCGTGAGGAGGGCATGTCGCAGGCACCGCTCGTGGGCAAGCGCCGCGCCGGCGCGCCGCCCGAGGCCGGCGTGCCCAATGACGACGGCGCGTCGCGGCCCGCCAAGCGCGCGCGCAGCGCGGCGTCGCCGGGGCGGGACGGCGCGCTGGACCGGCCGAGGCGCAAGAGCACCGAGGGTGCGTCGGGTGGCGGGCTGGCGCCTGGCGCCGCAGCGGGCCCTGCGGCAGGCGTGCCGCCCGGCGCGGGGCAGCCGAGCGGCCAGGGCGCGGCAGGGCAGCGTGAGCGGCGGGGCGGCCGGCACGGGGACGCGCGCAGGGACGAGAACGGGGATGCGGGGGGCGGCGCGTCGGGAGATGGGCGCGTGGGCGGACGGCGAGGCGCGCGCAGCGACCGGCAAGAGGGCTTGGACGGGGATCAGAGGGGCGGCGAGCGGGGGCGCGGGCGGGGGAGCGCGCAGAGCGGCGCGCGCCGGGACGAGCGGGGCCACCAGCGCGGGGGCCCGCAGGCGCCCAGCGATGCGCCCAGCGACGCGCCCGGCGGCGGGGACGAGCTGCAGCGCGCCCAGGCGCGCGTGCGGGCGCAGGCGCAGGCACGGCTGCAGGCGCGGAAGGCGGCCTCGCCTGCGGCGGCCTCGCCTTCGGCACGCGTCAGCGGCACCCCGCCCAGCCTGCCGCCACCGGTGCGGCTGCCGACGCCGGTGCGGCTGCCGCCGCCGGTGCCGCTGCCGTCGCGGCCGGCGCCGCTGGAGCCGCGACTGCCGCCGCCGCTGGCGCCGCGGCCAGTGCAGCCGCTCACCCTGCCGCGGCCTGCGCCCCTGCCGCCGCACATGCATGCCGCAGCGCGCAGCGCCGGCGGGGCGGCGGCGGGCGCGCCGCCGCCTGCGCAGGCGCAGCCGCCGCCGCCGACGCGGCTGCCGCCGCACCTACACACCGCAGGGGCCCCCGACGCGCCGCTGGCGCCTGGCCTGCAGCCCGCGGACAGGCCGCGCCCGCGCGCCGTGCCCATCACGCTGGCGCCCCCCGTGCTTGACGTCGAGGCCGGCCCTACCTGGGCTGGAATCCCTGCCGCGCAGGGTCCTGGCGGCCCAGGCTCTGTGCCAGGCGCGCAGCAGCAGCGCGCGCCGCCCGTCACGCTCGCCGCGCCTCCCGCGCAGGGCGGCCGCAGCGCGGACCGGCGCGACGACGCGCCGCGCGGCGCCAACGAGGGCGCGCGGGCGCCCGCCGCGCCGCACATGACTAACTCCGCGCACCTGGAGGCGCTGCGCCGCGTTGGCGGGCACAAGCGCCCGGCGGCCGGCGACGCGCCGTCGCCGTCGCCGCCGCCCCTGCTCCTGCAGCCGCCCGTGATGGCGGCGGCGCCCCGGACCGACGCCCAGATGCAGCCGGGCCCGCCCGTGCCCGCCGAGGCGCCGCCCCTGCAGCTCGCTTACATGCCGGGCCGGATGGAGCAGCAGCAGCAGGGGCGCTTCCCGCCGGGGCTGCAGCACCCGGCACCTCTGGAGCCCCAGGGCGAGCGGCGGCCGCTCTGGGAGGGCGGGCCGCTCTGGGAAGGCACGCAGCAGCAGGGCGGCTTCCAGGCGGGGGTGCGGAGCGGGGCTGGGCCAGGGCAGGCGCACGCCAGCGCCAACCCCCCGCCGCGAGAGGCGCCCGCGCCGCCTGGCGCCTTGTGGCACAGCACCGCGCTGCAGCAGCCGGGGCTGCAGCAGCCGGCCGGGGACGCCGGCTGGCAGGGTGGGCCTCCGCCGCGCCCGGCGGGCGCCCAGGGCCGGGCGGGGGCGCCCGCGCCGCCGGCGCCCGGGGGCGCGGGCGGGCCGGGCGCCGGCCCCGTGCAGCCGCCCGCGCAGCCCCCTGCCCATCCCGGCGGCGCCTGGCTGCAGCGGCCGGCCGCGGCGCCAGGGCGCGCGCCGCAGGGCGCGGGCTCGCAGGGTGTGCGGCTGCCGGGCCCTCAGGCGCCGCCGCCGGGGCTGTACGTGCCGGCGGACGGCGCCGCGCTGCCGCCGCAGGTGGCGGCGGCGGTGGCGGGCGCGCTCGCGCAGGGCCTGGACCGTGGCGCGGCGGAAGCGGTCGTGCAGCGCTTCCGCGCCGCGCAGCAGCCCGGCCCGGCTGTCGGCAGCTGGGAGCCTGCGGCGCTGCTGGGCGACGTGAAGGCAGAGCTCGATGCGGCGAGCCGCGCGCAGGACTGGGACAGGCGCAGGGGCGCCGGCCCACCGGGTAATGGGCGCCTGCAGCCCTGGGGCGCGGGCCACCCGGCGTGGCCCGGCCAGCTGCCGACAGGTGGCCCGAGCCACGGCTGGGATCCCGACCCTGTCCCCGCGCACGAGCGTGGCGCTGGCGTGGGCCGCCACCCGCAGGCGGCCGGCTACTCAACAGGGGCCCAGCGGGGGCACAAAGACAGCCAGGCACACCGGGGCAGCGCCCAGCAGGCCACGACGTGGGAGCAGGGGCCGGGGCGCGGGCCAGACCATGAGCAGGGGCACGCCTTGGGGCACCAGGCCGGCAGGCCGCACGCGCATTCCCGCCACGCCAGCAGCGCCGCCGACGGGCGCGCCGCCGACCATGGCCGTGAGCACGCGGGCGGCGCGCGCGCGCACCACGCCCACCGGGGCCACGACCGTCGCAGCGCAGCGCATGCATCGAGCGGCGGCGGGCGCAGAGGCGCCGAGCGCTGACTCGCCCGCACGGACGCCGCTGGCACAGGCGGCGCCCGCTGTGCGCGCCATGGGCACGCTCATGCGGCTGCCGCGCCCACGACTGGCCGCGCTGGCCTTGCGGAGAATGATGGGATCGGCAGCTGGGTTGTGCGCAGGTTGTGCGCCTGTGCTGCATGGCTCCATGACCTCCTCCCCGTTGGTGGGCAGTTTTTAGCGGGGGGCAGCCTCACAGGCGTGGCTTGGGGTCGTGTTGTTGCTTGCTTTGGTGTGAGTGCCGTTTGCACCTCTTTGGGCGTGTTTCTGCTCCCGGAACTTGTGCATGCATCTCCTGCAGTCACTAGGGTGTCAATTGTCATGTGGCATGCTCGAGCTCAATGTTGTGTTATGCGAAACTCTGCTCTGCAAGCTGCCCGGTATGACAGAGCGGCATGCTGCCTGTGCGCGCACCGCTCTCCGGCGGGCAGCATGCCCCGTGATTCAAAACGCAAGTGCATGCGTGTTACATGGCAGCTAGCTAGCGTGGCAGCTTAATTCAGCGCAGTGTCTGCAGCAGCCAGGCCTCCTACGCACGCTGCCTGATGTCTCATACGCCCTCGAGCTCTGGGAGGACCTTCACCTTGCTCACTCTCTGCAGCCTGTTGATTTTCCGCCATCACTTGACTCCTCGGACCATTGCTTCAAGAGCCCCTCGACTCATGCACCCAACATGCCTCATTGAGCTATGCATGGCTAGGACTGCAGCTGCCCAAGAGGGCCTGCAGGCCAGCATGGCGGCCCAGACCAGGCTCAACTACAAAACTCCCTGCCTGCTGCTGCTGCCATCAACAGGCACTGGGTGCACAGGCGACGCTGTCCCGCCGAGCTGCACTACCTTCGACAGGGCGCGGCTCCGCAACGGCGCGAAACAACCCGGTGACGCCCCCCGCACACGCCTCTATGTCTCCAGCAACACAGCTGGCCCGCATAAAGAACGACTGCAACCCTAGACACGCGTCTCGGCGGGGCTGGCGGCCGGCAGAGCCCGGCCCAGCTACCCTACCCTGCTGCCCACGAATTTCCCACCCCATCACGCGGCCTGCTTCTTGGCGCGGAAGGCGGCCTGGATCTCCTTGTAGCGCTTCATGCAGGCGGCGCGCGTCTTGCCGGGCACCGCCGCCGCAATGCGCTCCCAGCGCTCCGGCGCCTCCTTACCCACGCGCTTGAGCGCCTGCACCTGCGCGGTCCGTGCACGCGCCGCGTCGGCACACCGCCACATGCGCGTCGCCCCCCATGCAGCGCTTCGACAGAGTGCCTGACGCTCTGGGCAGCCCCCGCCACCCTCCGCAACACGCCTGTGTGCCAGCAAGCCGCAGCGCACCAGCGTGGACGCGGCGCTGCTACAACACAGTCGATGCGCCACCGGAGACGCGCGCCGCATACGGCCGCACGCCGCGCGCGAGGAGCAGCCACAGCAGCTCCTGCTCACCTAACCCTAACCCCATCATCCGGGGGGAAAGTGCAGGCGTGTGGCGCACCAGCAGCACCTCCTGCTCCTCGCTCCAGACGGCCGCCGCGGCGACGGCCGCCGCCGCCGCGTCGGCCGCGCCCAGCGGCGGCACGGGC
>JAABUU010000698.1_pt1 | contig 70885 bp, 102 predicted proteins | sample 5559301 | NCBI WGS metagenome assembly JAABUU01 (sample SAMN10711884, study PRJNA513360) | rock metagenome | isolation source: Antarctica rocks | place: Antarctica: Victoria Land, Richard Nunatak white
CCAACCTGGCGGCGGCGCCGCGCGGCACGGCCGCGCCGCCGCCGGGCGCCGGCCTGCCGCGCAGCGCGAGCGGCGGCCGGCCGGAGGCGCGGCCCGCGCCGGCGCCCGCGCCGGAGCTGGAGACGAACACGGTGTCGAGCGTCGGCAGCCCGCTGGGGCTCGCCGCGCCGCTCGCGGACGCGGGGCCTGGCGGCGCGCCCGCGGCCGGCCCAGGGTCCGGCGGCGGGCCTGACGACGGCGGCGGCGGCGGCGTGCGCGTCACGCTGCGCGCGGGCGAGGACGGCAGCGTGACGACGGAGGTCAGGGCGGCCGAGGCGGGCGGCGGCGCGGCTGCGGACGCGCCGGGCTCTGGCGCTGCGGCGCCGGGGGACGCCGCTGACGACGAAGACGCGCCACCGCCGCCGCCGCCGCCGGACCCGCCGCGCGAAGCCCGGCCGGGCTCCGCGCCGGCCGGCGCGGCCACGGCGGTCGGCGGCGGGGACGGGAGGCTGGCACCGCTTGGCGGCAGCCTGGACTGGGCGTCTATCAAGGTGCCCCTGTCCCCCTGCTACCTTGCCCCTCGCATTTGCAGAGTCAGGCAGAATGGTCTCGTGGTGGAGCACACGTGCGGCCGCGCTGTGCTGCTATGGCCAACCTGGGATGCTTGCGGCACCCTGCAGCTGCTTCCTGCCCTGCGCGCCTGAGCCAGCTCTGCCGGGCGGCCGCGAGCGCCAGCGAGCGCACAGCGCTGGGCGGCCATCAGAAGCGGTGGTGCAGCTGCTGCGACACGCAACAAGCAACCGACCATCCGAAGCCTCATGGCATGAGGCCCATGCATCGTTGGCGCAGGCGGGCATGCAGGCGGAGTCCGCCGCGCCCGCTGGCGCGTCTGGCTTCCCCGACTTCCCGGGCTTCGAGGATGCCGCCGCCGCGGCCGAGCCGGCCGCGCCCGCGTACGCGCCCGCGTCGCCGCCCGACGACCTGGAGGGCGCCCCAGACGGGCCCGCTACGGCCCACGGCGGTGTGCCCGCGCCCGCTCTGCGCCCGCCCCGCCCTGCGCGCCGGCGCGTCGCTGCTCCCCCGCCTGGTCTGGAGCCGCGCCCGCAGCGTTCCAAGCGCGCCTGCGTGCGATAACGCGCGAGCTCGAACGTCCCGCATGTCAGCGCTTTTGCGCCTGCACCGCAGCGCTGCGCGCTCCGACCGGCCACGCAGCCAGGTCTCAGCAGGGCGCCCTACTCCATACCCCAGACGCGCCGCGGTCGTGCGCAGGCGGCGCCGCGGACGCGGACGCGGACGAGGGCTCAGACCTGGCGCCGCTGCTGGCCGGGTCCACCGGCCGCCGCGCCGAGGCGCGTTGCCCGCCCGCAAGACCCTGCCATACCCTATTCTGTGCTCGTGACGCCGCACGGCGTCACCCGCAGCTTGCTGCCATCTCAGAGCAACATGTGTATAAGGGGCCCCAGCGTGCCGCTGAGGCAGCCGCTCGCTGTCGCGTGCCAGCAGGCGATGCGAGTTGCACCTGGCGCGCCAGTGCGGGGCCCGCGGTCCGTCTCGTTATCCCAGACGCGTGTGAGCGAAACTCTAAAGTGCGGCCCGTCCTGCCATCCCCAGACGCGTGTGAGCGAAAGTAAACAATGCGGATATTGCAGGTGTGGCGCGGCGAGGTCGTGGTCCCGGGCGTGGCCGCCGGCTTTGAGCTGATCGCGGACTACACCGCGGGCCACCCCGCGCTCGCCGCCATGCTCGGCCGCGGCCCGGTGCGCCGCAGGAGCTGCAGCATCTGTCTTCGCCAGGCCGCGCCATGTCCCGCCCCGCACTCAGAACCAGCCGCGCAAACAGTGCGAGAGGGGGTGCTTCGCAGATGTGGGCAGCAAGGGGTCGTGCGCTCTTCCAGGGTGCTGGGGGCTGCGCCCGACGGCTGCATGTCTCTCGTGCCCTCCGTGGCGGCCGCTGCTTGGCTCCAGGGGAGTGGGGCCAGTGGCATGAGCAGCAATATGCCGCGCGCGGGGGCGCGCGCAGGTGGAGCTCAAGGGCCGGCTGGGCCTGGACAAGATGGCCGAGTTCTTCGCCAACCTGCGGCGCTCGCGCACGCGCGCCGCCTCCGCGGCGCTGCTGCGGTGCGCGGCCGCCCGCCCCCTCCTGCCCGCCCGCACCGGCCGCCGCCGCTGGGAATGGCGCAGCGTCACTCGCGCGTCTCCGGCGCGAGCGGGGCCGGACCCTGCGCGAGCGCCCGCGCAGCGCAATGGCGGCCGCGCGCGCGGCCGCCGCGGCAGCGCCGCACGCGCGCATGCGGCTGCCCGCCGGCCCTGACCCTAGGGGTGAGATTGGGTTCGGGGTAAAAACCCTAGTACCAACCCCGGCGTACGCTGGCCGCGGCGCAGGTGCGCGGCAGGCAGCGCGGCGGGCATCGCGCGCTTCCGCGAGCTGGTGCGCCAGTACAAGCACAAGCGCCGCGGCGGCGTGGCCGAGACGGGCGGCGGCGCGGAGGCGTACTTCCTGCCGCCCAGCGGCCTGGCGGCCAGGGTGCTGCGCACCGCGCGCCGCGGCGCGCCGGGCGGGCCCGCGCGCGACACGCTGCCGGCCGCCGTCAGCGCCGACCAGCTGCTCGTCGTGCTGATCCACCGCAAGGCGCGCGCCGCTTCAGCAAAACCTCACCCTACCCTTGATGTACGCTGAGATAGGGTTCGGGGCTGTCGCTGCGACTGTGCAGGCTCGCCGCGTGGGCTCCCCGCCGCGCGGGCAGGGGCGCGTCTGAAGCCGGGCGCGGCGCCGCGCAGGACTGGCAGCCGCCGGCGGGCTGGACGTCCGAGGAGGCGCGCGCGCCCAGCGGCTCGGGCGCGGCCGCGCCGGCCGGCGCGCCGCGGCAGAATGGCGCCGATCAGCGCGCCGAGGGTCAGCCCTCTGGCGAAGCAGGGGGGCCGCACCATGCGCGGGGCGCTGCGCCCGGCGCCGCGAGCGGGCCGCCCGGCGGCTTGCCCGGCCCGCCCAGCGGCGTGCCCGGCGGCCTACCCAGCGGCCTGCTCGGCCTACTCGGCGGCCTGCCTGACGGCGCGCCGCCGGCGTCAGGCGGGGGCGGGCAGCCAGGGCCGGGGGGGCCAGCGCCGGGGGGACTGGCCGCGCGCGGCGCTGAGGGCTCGGCGGGCGGGGCCGCGCGCGACCTGGGCCTGCCGGCGGGGCTGGACCTGGCTAGCCTGGGCGCGCTGGTCTCCTCGCTCGGCATCCCGCTCTCGCAGGCCGCCGCCGGGCCGGCCGCCGGCCACGGTGCGGGCCACCTGATGCTGTTCATTGAGCAAGCCTTGCGGACAGCCAGGCAGGAGCCTCATGGCTGCAGCTGCAGCGAGGGCTGCCTGGTGGTCCCCGCTACTCTTGCTGCGGTCTGTGCTTGGCCCTGAAGCAGTCCGCTGGCTGCGCACCACAGTGCGTCAGCGACGCGCGCGCGCGCAAGCTGAGCTGTGACCCTGGTGGGGTCTGCATTTGCGCAGGCGGCCATGCGAGCAGCGCGGCGCCCGGGCACGGCCCCACCGCGTCAGCCTTCCCAGGCGCGCCCGCGGCCGGGGGCCCACTGGGGCTTCCCCACGCGGCGGTGCCCCCCGCGCCCGTCGGCTGGCGCCCCGAGCCCGCGCCGGCGCCGGCGCCGGCGCCCGGCGGCTACCCAGCCCACCTGGCGCCGGACCAGGCGCACGTGCGCGCGCTGTACAGCGCCGCGCAGCCGCACTACGGGCAGGCGCCGCTGGCGCAGCAGCCGCCGTACGCGCCGGCTTCGGTGCAGCCGGGACCAGGGCCGGGGATGGGCATGGGGCCCGCGCCGGCGCAGCAGTACGCGCATGCGCCGGGCGGCCAGGGCCAGAGCCAGGGCCAGGGCCATGGCCAGGGCCATGGCCAGGGCCATGGCCAGGGCCAGGGTCAGGGCCTGCCCCGGCCCATCACGCTCGCGCCGCCGCCGCCGCTGGCGTCGCCGATCACGCTGCGCGCGCCCGCGCCCGCGTACGGCGCGCGGGGGCGCGGGCACCGCGCCGGTGCGCACCCGGGCTGCCAAGGTTGCGGCGCGCTTGACAGATGCTGTGCCTGGATGTCCCCGTGGAGGGCACTGAGAGGCTTGCCTTGCAATGATCGGCAAGCTGCATGCAGCCCCGCCGAGCCTGGTGTGCTGTGCTGGGCGCACATCCTGCAGGCTTGGAACACCGCACTGCATCAGCAGACCGTGAGCACATGCATGCCGCTGCACATATGAAGCGCAGTAGCGAGTCGTGGCGCATGCCCGGCCTCACTTGTAGGGCTGCCGGTGCGTAGGCGGCCGCGGGAGCTCCCCTGGCCGGGCGCGGGGCTACCAGCGCGGCGGGCGCGGCGGGCGCGGCGGGCGCGGCTGAGCGCCTGCCAGGAGGCCCAAGCATAAGCTGTGTTCGGTCGGGGCGGCGGGCCTGGCCGCCGATGATGTTTGTAGTTCTGCTGTGGTGAAGCGAACAGTGCCTGCCAGGCATGGGCGTTACTTCCCCGCTGCATGGTTCGCTGTTTCGCTTCTGGCACATGGGCATAGCTTTTTTTTAGGCTAACCTAAGTCGCTTCCAGCGTCCTGGGCGCCTGCAGCGCCTGATGAGCGGCATGAGGGCGCGGCACAAGGCAAGCAGGAAGCTGCGGATGGTTGTCCAGGGCTTCGCACAAGCCCGCATTGCATCCTGTCACGATGGCGATGCGAGAAGGCAGCTGGCTTCTCAAGCTGGTTGCTGTTGGGGGTGGCTGTCCATAAAGCGCGAGTGAGTTGTGAGGAATTTTCCTCAGGAATGTAATCAGGCATTTTTGCTTCACCAGAAGCTGTGCTAGCTTCGAAAGTTGTATGCTTACTCCAGCTTTTCTGCATTGCCGGAAGATGTCTTACGTGTCATGCGTCACAGCTAACCCCTAAATTGACCTTTCTGTGTCAGATTCCTGCATTCTCCTGAGCATCAATGTGTAGCATCTGATGACGTGCGATCAACATTGGCCTAAGTCACACATGCGACGCACGCATTTCTACACACAATTACTGTCAAGTCATACAGTGACAACACACTGAAACACACGGGACTGAGCAAGTTAGCCGGCTCAATCAGGCAACTGCTGGCTGAACGTCCTCACACCACCATGCGGCTGCTCTGCCACTGGCAAGGTCATGACCTCCGCAAGCACAGGCGGCGCCAAGCCCAGCAAACACTAATGTCTACAACCTACCTAGTGTAAACACGGATGTGCAGCGCTGCCACGGCCTGCCCGCGCCAGCCCCATCCCACCACGAGTGCCGGGGAGTTAGCACAGCAGGTCAGGCGGCACCGCAGGGTCGGGGACCTTTCCCCATGCAGGCACATCACAATTTTGCACCCGGAAACTGAGGCAATCCTCCGGCCACCATACCAGCTCCACCGAGTGCAGCCTGCCCCCAAGGGCCGCCAACCCTGGCTGCGCATTGCATAGACCGAGTTCTTCAATACCAGACCACAGACCAAGGTTCGTCACTGCGCAGCGGCCCCCCGCCTGCACGCACCCGCATGACCAGGCGGCTCTAGCAAGCCGCCATGCGGCCTGGGGCACAGCTTGGAGGGTTTGCCCGCGCGAGCTTGATGATACAACCTGCGGTGCTGCCAGCAGTGGCAGCCGCTGGCTCACTCCCTCTGCTCGCACTCCTGCCACCCCTGGCACTGAAATCCGGCGCACAGAGCGCAGCTTGGCAGAGGTAGCTCAGCCCGCACTCAGCAGACTACCACCCACATGCCGCAGCCCGTGAAAGCACCCTGCGGCCGGGACTGCCCCCCGGGACCAAAAATTTGCAGGGCGTTCAGAGTACCAACCCCATGTCCATGCCGTCCAACGAGTCTGGAAAGCTAGCCTGGCCCTCAATGTTCTGAAAGCAAGCGCGCCTGTTCAGCGCAGCTGCGAGGGGCACTGTGGGGTGATGTGCCTCACCGTGGTGACCCGACGTCATGCAACAGCCACCACGGTGATCAGCCAGACCCTAAACACTAACCCGCGCCGTAAGCCGCGCAGTCATGCTGTGTGCTGGCGAGCGGTGCAGTCAGCTGACGAGGTCCTACTGCTAAAAACCCTCAGAGCCCCAATCCAACTTGGGAGTCGCAGGGCATAGGCCTTGCGCGCAAAGCGGGCGCAGCCGGCAAGCCACACGCGAAGGGCCGCGCAACAACATTGCACTAAATGCCCACAGACCACGCAAGGGTTTGCTTTTGCGCTGAAACATGAGTCTACGCAGGGGTTCTGCAAAAATACACATGCACACACCCGGGAATGCTGCGCCAAACCCACACCAACCTGCCCCAGCGTGGGGACAGGGCGTCCCAAACAGCAGGGCAATCCAATGAGCCCTGGGATCAACATACGGCAAAGAAAGCTGCCCAAGCCCAAGCCCCATCTGTGCCACCTCCAGCACAGACACACGGTTATGTATCCGACGCGCAAAACTTCGTCATACTCAGTGATCGTGCCCCCTCCCGTCCCACACACCACCCGCCCAAGACAGCCCAAGGCTGCATACTTGCGTAGCCCCTGAACGCGGATGACCTCACGTGCTGCCCGCGGCCATATCATGGGGATGGCCCTGGCGATGGGGGACCCAAATGGACATGCGCCGAGGCGCAGCCAGCGCCGCCCCGGCCGCGTCACACTAGCGTGCCGCGGCCGCGCCCGCTCAAAAGCCGGCCGCGCTGGGCTGCAGCGCGCGCTTGACGGTGAGGAACTTATTGCCGACCTGCTTGCCGTTCAGGTTGGTGATGACAAAGTCCGTTTTGCCGACGTCGGCCAGCTCGCAGAAGGCGTAGCCCTGCGCACGGCGCCCGTGCGCTTGGCCTTACAGCTCCTCAAAAGTGAGGGTGAGGCGTAGCGACGCAAGGGCTCCTCAAAAGTGAGGGTGAGGCGAAGCGACGCAAGGAACGAGCCCTGGCACATCGCGCACAACACGCGCCGCTTGTCATGCAGCCCTGCTCAAGCCGCAGTGAACACAGTGGCAAGCTCGCACACGTTTCTGCCAACTTCACATACGCACAGACACGAAGGCCAGAAAATGCTGCGACCCACAGCAGCCATGGCCAACATGTATGCATCCCACTGAGATGTGACACACCACACCGCGCACCTTGGAGTTGCCGGTGTGCTTGTCCATCACCAGGTTGAACGCCTTCAGCATCCCATAGGGATGCAGCAGCTCCTTCACCTGCGCACAGCAGGTGTACACTCTCAGTGTCAAAGCACACCCGCATTGTATCTGTCACATCCTGCTCGTCAGGCTTGCCCTGGCAACATGCAACACCTGTGCTCGATACCTGGCACACAACAAACACGCAAATCTAAGCGAAGGGGCACAGTCCCACCACATGAAACAGCGCAGGGGCAACACACTTGACCCTTCTTCTTTACGCACGCATTGCACGAGAGGCACACGAGCGCCACGCGCAGAGGCCCGCGCCTGCTCCTCATTCCAGTCACACGGCAGGCCGCCCAGGAACAGCTTGTGCGGCGAGTCCTGGACAATCGTCTTCACAATGTCCAAGGACTCCAGGTTCATGGTGGGGTCCGGGTCCGTAGGGCCCAGAAACAGCGCAAAGCTGGGGTCGTAGTTATTGGGTCGCCGGATCTGAGCGCGCGCACACAGGCCTTTGCCTTCTGCTAATGACGTCACTGCTCAAGCACACATTCAGCAGCATGCAACCAACGCCCCCCAAAACCTGAGGCCTTGAGTACAGGAAGTCAGGATGTCACTTCTAGGGTCGTAATCTGCAGACACAATCACATCCAAATCTGCAAGACAGATCAGTCACAGCTACCTGACGCACAGCCCATGGCTACATAACGCAGTCACATCGCGCCCAGGCTCCTCCTTAATGACTGACAGCAACAATCAAAACAACTTCGATTCTACACTCTATCATAGGTAGCTGAAAAAACCTGGAATGTACAATGCCACACACAAAAAGTAGACCGACACATTTGTGACAGGGACATGGTGACATGAGTCACACGGCAGCACTGCATCGCCTGCACACAGCTGGACAGTCCACGGCAACGCAGCCGGCCACGCACCCGCAAGTAGGAGTCCTTAAAGCCGGCGCCGTCAAACGCCATGCAGTTCGTGGCCTCCTCCACAGAACGGAACTCCAAAAATGCGTAGTTTTTGTCCGGGTAGATCTTGCACGACGCGATAGGCCACCCGGTCTGGGCGACCCCGCCCGTCTTCACCATCAGCTCGTTCACAAACTGCCGCAACTCCACCTGCTGCGAGCGGTGCCTTATTAGTAGCTGTGTGCGCCAAGTGTGCAACCATCCCCTGCTATGCAGCACTGTGCAATTCCCCCACGTCATTCACACCCCGCTGCAGCTCTGCCTGCTGCGGCTCCGCAGAAAACGCGCGCACAAATGCTACTTTCAGAGCGCGCACAGACAGCAAGGTGAACGATTCACAACTAAATGCGCAGCCTGTCAAGCCAACAGCCTGCACACATTCACGTGCAGCCGTTGCCCGCTCACGCCAGTGCCTGAGCATCGCTACAGCAGACCCGCTCACGCCAGTGCCTGAGCATCGCTACAGCAGACAAGGCGTCTACCCTTTGAAGCAGACAAGGCGTCTACCCTTTGGTCAGCATTTTTCTATCAGCACCTGTCAGATACCCAAGCTCTGCTCGTGAGCAAACTGCTGCAACAAAGGCACCGCAACCTGTAGCTTGCCGGTCACTGCCAGACACAGAGAGACCCCGGTGCCGGCACGCACGTCTACAGTGTCTGGCGGCAGCCCGCCGACGTAAATGCGCCGCGCTGGTCGCGCGGCGTCCGGGTTATGCACCTGGTACCGGTTCTGTACCTGCAGGCGCACGCCCGGCCTTGCCAAGCGCACCACTGCGCACACGTCCTGTACGTGAACTGCATCACTCTGTGGTGCCAGCCCTTCAAGTCTCAAGCCAAGGCATGCAGGCACTTCACAACTAAACATCAGACTTTCACAATATTTGGCGCCAACAGCAACGTTACACTCTTTGGTCGCCACAACTTGCTGCCCTTCAGCATCATCCTCCTGTGCTAATGCACTTGACTTGCATGCGGTATGACAGCACACAACTGACTGCACACCTGAGCAGCCCAGCTGCGGTAGTGTGCCAGCGTCCCAGACAGCTTTGCTACCTGCGCCTCCTTCGCCTGCAGTTGCTGCAGCAGCGCTGCGGCATCTGAGGACACGCCTGCGGAGCACCAGGACTGTTGACTGCTAAATCACAAGCTGCCATACACTTAGTGCCTTCATTTTTTCTTCATACCTTGCCACCTACATGAGTACCACACCAACGACCATTTGCTGCCACAACAGCGCAACCACACATGCGGTCAATAGCCGACCACAAGCACAAACAGCACAGCCGTTGGAAGAAGAATGCGCACCGTTGCCCCTGGAAACAACTGCAACGTTGCCTGTGTTGTTACTTGTGTAGTTGGCCATTGCAACTGGTACGGGGTCGCCTGCACCAGGCTGGTGGCGTAAACCCTTGGCAACCGTCACGCGCCTTCCATTTCGCTTGCACGCTTGCACACCATAAGAATTGACATTGACAGATGTTTCCTGTGCAGCACACTGCAAGCAAAGCTTGACCATGCAGTGCCTGTATTACTACCTCCCCAAAGTCACAGAAGGTTTGAGCACTGTTGTTTGTCGCACAGATAACACTACACTGCACGAGTGTGACGGACAGTACGCACCTGGCGAGCCAATCATCGTGTCCAGCTAAGGCATAGGCTCACAAGCACTTCACCTCCTGCTGCTCCTCCGGGGCACGGCCCGCCCTCCCAGCTCCTCGCCACAACCTGTGCACCAGAACACAACGTTGCAGCAACAGCGAGTTTCATCGGTACCAGGATCACCCACACAGCGTCACTAGGTTCTCGCTGCGCCACAAAAGTGTCTGTTGCCGACTACACACAGTCACGATCCACTATGGCAGCCCCTCCACGTCCAGGCCTCCAGTGCGGCAAGAGCCAATCCTAAAGGCACCGCACTGCGCACTAGCTAACGAGCGCGTACGCAACAGCCACGTGACCTTTTGCGCTCAAGCAGCAAATGAGCAGCACCCCCTTTTCGCGCATCGGCTCGCGCAACTCAACGCCTTTCGCATTCCACCCGCAATCCTCTGTAAAGCACCCTGTGCAAGGTATGTACCCACACGGCCACGCGCAAGCCTTGCATCCGTGAAGAACAAGTCAATTGTCAGCAAAGCGCCGCCGCAAGCCCCGCATATAGTACTGCCTGTGGTGTCTCCGCTGGCCACAATGCAAGCCACACAGCGCGCACAGAGCGCTTGCCACAGGAAGCTGCTCATATACCATCAGCAACATAAACTATCTCGGAGCAAGCCGAGAACGCCAGACACAAAATCCCATGTGGCTCGACGAGAGGCCGGCGTGCAACCGACGGGCTGCACCTGCAACTGCATATACCCGCGCTACAGGGCATGCATCGTTTGCGCAAGGGCAGACGACCACCTCGCAGGGAGCCGATCTCTACTAAACGGCAATTATGAGCTTGTGGCGCCGTATCGCGACCCACCCACTCCTAAAGGCCCGCAACGTCGACACTAAGTCACCCAGCAGCAGCCTCTATTTGTCTGGCAATGTTTAAAGGCCAAGAGCCAGTGCCTCGTTTGCCCTGTTGTGAGCACCTGTTGTCGCAGCAGCCCGGCTGCACCGCCCGCGCCTGCGCTTCCGCGCCTGGCCCCGCCAAGCGTCTCCCGCGTTGCAGCACACGCTCTTCAAGCCAGTTCCAAGTACGTTACGCAGAAACCCGTACACACTGCTTGCAGCCCTCCTCCCATGCAACCTCTCGCACGTCAGGCTCTCCTCAGCGCTCAATCCACTCCGCACTTTGCGTATCAGGCGACCAAAAGGGCAAACCCCACCAAAAAGCCATACCCTGGCAGAAAAAGCGCCTCTGTGTGGGGCCGAGAAGGAGCTCCCAAGCAGCGTGTGCGTGGCTTGATGTATTATATACAAAGATAGGATTGCTTTGTACTTCATCAAGACAAGTGTTTATTAATCCTTTTTCACACCATTGATACCGCTGGCCAGCATGCCTGCGCACGGTGCTGTGGCGCCATCGCAGGGCGCGCCCGGCCTGAGCCCCGGATGGTGGCAGGCGACCACAGGCTCGCCGGAGCTGCCGACCATGCAGGGAGCGCGCCTGCCTGTGTTTGAGGACGTCGCCGCGCCTGCGGCGACCCCCACGCCAAGCCGCCAACAGGCACAGGAGGACAGTGACTGCCCTGCGAGCAGCCCCGGCGATGCGGGCAACACAGGCAGCGGACGGCCAAACCGCCGCGAGCGCCGCGCGCACCTGCAGTGGACGCCTGAGCAGGCGCGTGATGCACAGTCGCACTGAAGGCTTGACTCGTTCCGCCGGGCTCTGCTACGCCTGCCGCGCACCGCACGCGGCACGCGCGCTTGAGCGATTGGCCACTGCGCTGCTTGCGCTGTGCACTGTCCACCTTCCTCCCCGGCTCTTTGTTGCCTGCCTGTGCCTGCTTGTCTGCCGTCTATACGTGTTTGTGTGGGCAAGGGATCCGCAGAGCCTAGGCCTGGTGCGTCACTGTTTGTGTCAGTGAGTACCACTGCAACTTGGTCAGCCCTACACACCTATTGCCGCCTGTCTGGTTGGACCTAAGACACATCATGCGTGCCGCTCTTGTGTGCACAGGGCGGCTGCTGTTAAGTGCCAGTGCGCGCGAGCGCCTGTGGCAGACGTGACAGGGAGGAAGGCGCGCCAGGTGCTGAGTCCGCCTCAGAGCGCTGCTGGGGCTACGAGCAGCCCTGCCGCACAGCCGCCTGCACCGCTCGGCCGCACACCGCCCGAACCGCTCGGCCGCACGCTGCCCCCCTCAGGTGCTTGGCCGCCCAACCCAATGCCCCACTCTCAGGTGCAAGCGCAAGCCTGCCTTCTGTCGCCCACGTCCCAAGTGCAGCGGCCGCCACAGGACACTGCTGCCTCCTCAGAGCTGAGGTGCATGGCGGGTACGTGCGCACCTCCGCAACGCACTGTGTCGTCCTGCACCCGCCGCAGCGCGCGACAGCCAGGCTGTCGCCGGAACAGGCGCCGGGTCAGCGCCAGGGCGCGGGACGCGCTCGCGCACGCGGCCGGCGCGCTACGCGCCGCACTGGGAGCGCGAGCAGCTGCAGCGCGCGCTCAAGGCCGGCGGCGCGTTCCGGGCGGCGCTGCGCTTCAGCGCGGCCGAGCGCTCGCAGGCGTTTGCCACGCTGGCCGGGCTGCGCACCGACGTCATGGTCAGGGTGCGCTGGCCCCGCGCTGCGCTGCAAGCTTGTGCCGAGCTGCCCCACGTGGCCGCCCTCGAAGGCACTGTGCTGCAACGGGCGGGCTTGCTGTATTGGGCCTAGTGGCGGGTGCGCTTCCGCGGTGTTGGCCCGCACTGGAACGAGTGCGCCGTGCTGGCCAGGCTGCGCTGCAATGCCGCGACCAGGGCAGCTGCCGCATGCTGGCTGCCCCGCACGTACCTCCGCTTTAGTTGGGCACTGGTTAGGTAATGCGCATGTTTGCGGCAGGCGGCGCCACTACCGCAACCGCTGCGCGCACGCACCCTGGACGCAAGCGCCTCGCCTGACGCGTCCCGTGCGTGGCCTGACGGGGCGCGCTGCGCGGGGGCAGGGCGCGCAGGCGCAGAACCGCGCCGTGGAGGGCGACGAGGTGGCGCTGCGCCTGCTGCCACTGCCGCAGTGGTTTGAGCTGCGCGGCGGCGGCGGCGGCGGCGGCGGCGGCGGCGGCGGCGGCGGCGGCGGCGGCGGCGCGTGCATGCGCCCCAGCGCCTCGCCCAGCGGCGCAGGCGCCGGCGGCGCCGCGCGCAGTTCGGAGATCCCGGGCGCGTGCGGCGGTGCGGGGGCCCAGGAGCCCGCCTCCACGCCCGGCCCTGCGGTGTGCTGCGCGGCGGGGCCGTGTGCTGCCGCCGGCGGCGTCCAGGCGGTGAGCGCGCTGTCGCAGAGCATGCAGGCGCTGCGAGCGGGCGCGGGGCCGCCCGCGGGCAGCTCCGGTGGGCAGAGCACCGTGGGGCCGGCCCGCGAGGCTGCGGCGCTGGGTGCTTGGAGCGCGGGCGCTGCGCCCGAGCCGTGCCGGCAGGCGCGCACGGGCAGGCTGTCAAGCGATGCGCTCCATGCGCGCGCCGGCGGCGACGCGCATGGCGACAGCCCCGCTCCGGGCTCCAGCCCCGGCGCACTGCCGGGGCCTGGCGCCCGCCCCAGCCCCAGCCCCAGCCTCTCTGGCGCCGCCTCGGCCGATAGCACAACCGTCTGCCCGGGCTCGCCGCGCAGCCTGGCCAGCGGGCTGTCGATGCGGGGCAGCGCGGCGTCCGATGCGGCGAGCACGGAGGCCGCGAGCGCGGGTTCGGGAGCGACCGGGGCAGAGGGCGCCCTGCCTGATATGGACGCGGCGCCGGATGCGAGCGCGGCGGGCGGCCGCGGCGGGGGCGGTGCTGGCGCGCGCGGGGCCGGCAACTGGGCGGCCGCCAAGGCAGCCGCGCGGCTCGCAGATGCGCCGTGGGAGCGCGCGTCAACGCCTGACGAGGCGCTCCGCATCGTCGCGGCTCTGTGCGCTGCCTCCCCAGCCTGCACACTGGCTCGGTCATGGCCTGGGGTTCTTGCGGATGAGCCGGTCGCGTTCCTGCACGATGCGTCGGCTGGCATACCCCTTACATGTCGCGCAGGAGCTGAGCAACGTCGCCTGCATGCCGCCGCGCCCGCAGTGGTGAAAATCGCCCTCCCGCCCCCACACCAGCAGTTGCAGTAGCCTGGCTTGCGCGCGAGGGCTTTTCCAGAAGGGAGGCGGCTGGCGCGGCAGCACGACTTGGCCGGCCCTGGCGGGCTTGCGTGAGAAGCCAGAGATGGGGGCATGCGCAAGGAGCTGTTTCGCACAGCTGTAAGCAGACTCTACTTGGGTCCAAGTTCGCTGAAGTCGCTTGTCCTCAAGGCGCTGGCCCCCGGCCGCCGCGCAGGCTGGCGGAGCGGCCGCAGCAGCGCGCGACGGCCGAGGTGGTCGCGGTGCTGGAGCCGTCGCGGCGGCGCGGCGCGCTCGTGGGCGTGCTGCGCGAGGAGCCGGGCGGCGGGCTGCTGTTCCTGCTGCCGGCGGACCCGCGGCTGCCGCGCTGCTTCGTGCGGCCGGCCGACCTGCCGCCCGCACTCAAGCGCGAGCTCAAGGCGCGGGAGCGTTGTTGCAGAAACAGGGCCGGGCGTGGGGCCATGTGGTCGTGCACGTCGAGCTTTTGTGCAGAAGTGCTTGATCTGTAGGCCGCGAGCCGGCGGCGGCCGTGCTGCAGAGCTGCCGCGCTGCTTCACCGCGCCGGCCATCCCATCACGGGCGCGGAAGCTGGCCTTAAGGTCAGGTTGACTTCTGTGCATGCAGTGTGTACCTGAGGCGCTGCTGGAATGCTGTGTTTTGGATACATACTCGAGCGCTCATCATGCTCAGGTTCACCCCACATATCAGGAGGTGCCGCACAGCGGCCCAGCTGATGCTGTGACCAGGCAGCGAGGCGCCGCACCAGGGCACACCCAAGCCCGGTACCCCTCGGCGGGCGCGCAGGCGGAGGCGCGCTCGGACGAGCGGGCCGCGGCCGCGCCGCGCACGCTCGTGTCGGCCGTGCTGGCAGCATGGCCGGCCGACCAGCCGTACCCTTTGGCCACCGTGCGCACCAGCCTCGGCCAGGCCGGCTGCATCGAGGTGGAGACGCGCGCGATGCTGGATATGGAGGGCGTGGCGGACGTGCCGTTCGGGCCCGAGGTCCTCGCCTGCCTGCCGCCCGTGCCCTGGACGATCAGCGCCGCCGAGCTGGCCGGGCGCCGCGACTTCCGCTCCGCGCGGTGCGCGCGCGCGCGCGCGGCGCTGCGGCTGCGCTGCCGTGCGGGCTGGCATGGCTGCGGCTTCATGGGCCTGCGTGGCGGACCTGCACGTATACCTGGGGCCCGCTGTGGAGCGCGCGCGTGCGCGCGGCAACTGCCCGGCCATATGAAATGACGCTGCTGCTGCAGCCACCTGCCTGACCGGGACCGCAGCCTGCGCCCGCAGGGAAAAGAGTGTCGGCCTGCGCACCGCCAAGGGGCGCTGCGCTGCTGCGGCCGCAAGTTTCGAGTGAGGCTGCGCCTGCGCAGGGTCTGCAGCAGCATCTTGCTCCACTGCTGAAGACCACAGCCTGCGCGCGCAGGGTTTTCAGCATTGACCCGCCCACCGCCAAGGACCTGGACGACGCGCTGTCGGTGGAGGCGCTGCCGGGCGGCGGCCTGCGCGTGGGCGTGCACATCGCCGACGTGGCGCACTTCATTCCGCCCGGCTCCGCGCTGGACCGCGCGGCGCGCGAGCGCGGCACGTCCACCTACCTGGCGCGCCCTTGGGGGGCTTTTCAGTGGTCATGACCAGGGTTGTGTGTGTCAACAAAGGGGGAGCCTCTGTGCAGTGTATGTCAGCGTGTGCCCTGGGATTGTGTGCATGCTGCTGCATGCACGCCGACTGCATATAGGTAAGTTTCAAGCCTTTTTCAGCCAGCCGGGGCTGCGAGGTGACTGTACATCTTGGACACACACAGTGAGGTCTTTCGTGTGCAGCAAAGGTCTTGCAGCTCAGAGTTTGGAACGGGTGATGCAGGTGCAGAAGGTGTTGCTGATGCAGCTCAGGGTTTGGGCAAGGGCCGCAGATTCAGCAGACGATGCAGCTCAGGCTTTTGCGCGCACTCTGCAGGTGCAGAAGGTGGTGCCGATGCTGCCGCCGCGGCTGTGCGAGGAGCTGTGCAGCCTCAACCCGGGCATGGACCGCCTGGCGTTCTCGGTCGTCTGGGAGATGTCGGCCGAGGGCGACGTGCGGCGCCAGTGGGCCGGCCGCAGCGTCATCCGCTCCTGCGCCAAGCTGGCGTACGGCGACGCGCAGGCCATGCTGGAGGGCCGCTTCGGCGGCGCGCCGGGCGAGGCCGCGCCGCCCGTCGCGCTGGAGGCGCCGCATACCTGGCCGCAGGCGCGGCCCGGGTGGGCGGCGTCAGCAGAAAGCATGTGTGTTCACCCTGTCTGCCAGAAGCGGCCGCGCACCTGGCCGCGGGCGCGGCGCACAGCCCGGGGTAAGTCAGTACCTGCAGCAAGCTGCTGGGCCTCCAACCATGTCCACCATTTACGGCTGCGCACCTGGCTGTGGGCGCGGGGCGCAGCCCCGGGTGGGCAAGTGTCAGCAGAGAGGCGCGGGTCGCGCATGGCATGGCGGGTTTGGGTACAGTTCTGACTCGGAGTTGACTAAAGAGTGACGTGCTGTGAAAACGCTGGAGGCAGAGCCTCTGTCCACAGCCGCGCATGGGCTGTCGTGTCGGGCGACCTGCTGGGTGCTTCACGACAGAGGTTTGATCTTTGCCGCAGTCTGGTCTGCGCAGGTCCGCCGCATGCCAGCGGCGCGGGGCGCGCGCACGCAGGTGGTCGCGGACGTGCGCGCGCTGGGCGCGCTGGCGGGCCACATGCGGCGGCGGCGCTTCGCCAATGGCGCGCTGCGCCTGGACAACGTCAAGCTGAACTTCCGGCTCGGCGCCGACGGCAACCCCGCGGCCGCCGAGCCGCACGTGCAGCGCGAGGCCAACCAGCTCGTGGAGGAGCTGATGCTCAAGGCGAACATGGCGGTCGCGGCGCTGCTGGCGGATGCGTGGCCGGCCGCCGCGCTGCTGCGCCGCCACCCGCCGCCGCTGGAGCGCAAGATGGCCGAGCTGGGCGCGCTCAGCGACAAGCTGGCGCGCGCCACGGCCCCGCCCGCCCCACGCGCGCACTCTCGCGGCGCTGTTCCGGCCCAGAGCGGGCATGATTCCTTTGCCTTTCTTTGTCACGTCACTGTGTCCGTGCGCGGCGCGCGCCGGCAACGCGCCGGCGCTGCAGTGAGAGCCGCAGTGCAACGACGCGCAAGCTCCGAGCCGAGGAGCACGGAGGAAGGAAGGCTCTAAATTTTGCGCGCTGCACTCTGGCGTGTTAGTCTGAAAGCCTGTTTCAGCTAGGGCATGCCATGAGCGGGTCGCGGGCGGCGCCAGGGCCTGGGCCTGGACGTCGCCGGCGCGGCCGCGCTGCAGGCGTCGCTGCAGGCGCTGCGCGGGTCGCGCGACGCGGCGCACCTGGACGTCGTGCAGCTCATGGCGACCAAGCCGATGCAGGTCGCGCGCTACTTCTGCACGGGCGAGATCGAGGACCGGGGGGCCTGGGGTGCGCCCGGCGCTGGCGGCAGGCTCCTGTGAACGCGCCCCCGCAATTGCTCTGCTCACCCCGTGTGGGCACTGTGCAGCAGGACTGGTGTAATTTGTTGGCCTTGTTGTGACGTGCGCGGTGTTGATTGCTCAGTGCAAGAAAGTCATACACGCTGCTGTGGTGTTGCATATAACTATGTTATATTGTGGCCCGTCCTACCCGCCTCCCAGTGCATGTGCTGCTGCACGTGCGCCAGCCTTACTGCACGCACTTCAAGTTGCCCAGAGGCGCACTGGGGTTGGGTTTAGGGCAGGGTAACCCCAACCCTATGACGCCGGGCGCGCGCAGGGCACTACGCGCTGGCGGTGCCGATGTACACGCACTTCACGTCGCCCATCCGGCGCTACCCGGACGTGGTCGTGCACCGGCTGCTCGCCGCCGCGCTGGCCGCCGGCGCCGACGGCTCCATCGGCAGCGGCACGGCGCTCGCCGGCGGCGCGGCCGCGGCCGCCGCGGGCGCCGCGGCCGGGCTCCTGGCCTGCGACGAGTGCGCGGCCGTCGCCGCGCACTGCAACGAGCGCAAGCTGGCCGCCAAGAACGTGCAGGCGCGCGGCCCTGGCCCAGGCCTCTCCACGCCGTGCTCGCGCTGGCGCGCCCGCCCTTGCGCCGCGTGTGTACGCTGCAGCCGTTCAGGGCTGCCCGGGTCAGCCGCGCGGCGGCGCGCCGCTGAGCGCCCCGTCTGCCGGCGTGCAGGACGCGAGCCTGCGGCTGTACATGTGCGTGCTGCTGCGTGCGCGGCCGATTCTGGCCAGCGCCGTCGTGATGGGCCTCAACGGCGACCGCTTCCTGGACGTATATGTGGCCGAGCTGGGCACCGAGCTGCGCTTGCACACCGCCGACCTGGTGCCCGGGCCGGTGGAGGCCAGCTGGAACAGCGTCACCCGGTGCGGGCTGACCCTCCCCAAACCTTAACCATAAGCAATGGAAGCGAACTGGACCAGCGTCACTCGGTGCGGGCCTGCGCGCGGCACGTGGTGGCCGCTGATCGATTGGTCACACAGTTCGAGAGTTCCACACTGTTGGGGGAGTGGGGAGGGAAGTGTGTGTGCTTATGTGAAGGCGGTGGATGTGAAGGCGGTGGATGAGTCATGATGTATGGAGCAGCGCATGCGCATGGCAGTGCAGCGCCGCGGGCCGTGCTGGAGATGCGGTGCTGCGCGCACAGGGTGCTGACGCTGGAGGCGGGCCGCCGCGCCGGGGGCGCCGGCGCGCCTGGACACCCCGCCCCCGGTCGCGCGCCGGCGGGCGAGCCCGTGGCGCGACCTGCGGCGCTCGAGGGCATGGAGAATGCGCACACCCTGGACCTGACCGCCGTGGCCGGCGTGGCGCCTGCGGCGCTGCCGCTCCGGCTCTCCATGTTCGACCGCGTGCCGGTGGTGGTGTCCGCGCGGCAGTACGGGACGACGGGCCGGCCCTCGGAGCCGTTTGCGCGGCTGCTGCTGCGCTAGCGGCGGGCTGCGGCGGCGCGCGCTCCCGCGCCTGCGCGACACGGCGAGGCGCAGCGCGAGGGGTGCGGGGGCAGGCGGCCGGGCGCGCGAGGCTGCCGCAGCGCCTGCCTGGCTGCGTCCGGCCGGCTGCATGCCGGCGCAGATGCCACGCGGCACATGGAGATCGCCAAGGCTGTGCTGCTGGAGCCAGGCGTGGCGGCCGCTGCGGCTGCCGCTGGGGCAGCAGGGCGCATCCTGCTTCCCTGCGACCGAAGCTGCACCATGCACCCGACCCTGTAGTTTAGACACGCACAGTGCCTCCTGGGCTGGCCAGCCGGAACGAGCTGTGCGTGGCCTGCTGCGTTCCCTGCACAGCTGTGCCGTGCTGTCCGCGGCTGTGCGGCAGTGCGCAGCGGCAGGGGCGGCAGGCAGGCCGCCCGACTCGCATGCAGGCATGCTGCTGCTGTGCGGACAAGCAGTGTGCGCCCTTGGATGAAGAGCGGCCAGGGACAGAGATGCGCGGCATGCGGCTGCCGTCCGGGACTGGGGCAGTGCATGTTGCATGGTCGACGAGGTATGCAGGGCACTGTGCACAACAGCCAGGGAGGCTCCGCAAGGCTGCAAGCATTTTTTGGTCTTGCAGCCAAGCACAGGACGCGGGGTCATGACAATCATGCTGTGGCGCACCCAAGCTGGGTGTGTGTCAAGGCGCTCTTTGCCACTTAGGGACAGCATCTGCCAGTGAAGTCTCGGTGGCAGGCTCATGAGCTGCGCTGTGTTTGTCTAGGTCTGGCTTCGTGGTGTGCATGTCAAACAGTGGCACACATTTGTATGTAGCACCTCTGCTCCTGGCTGCTCACAGCTGCCGGCAGCTTCAGACCTCGTCGTGGCTCACAGAGAGACAGAAAGAAGCACAGCTTGCTGAAGGAATGCCGCAAGCATCAGTATACAGACACAGAGCTTGCCATGTGCCGCACAGATGCGGCATGATTGCGCCCCTTTCAATTCGCAGTAGTACTGCCAGCCACCTCGCTGCTTCTCACTGCATGCCTGTCAACTACAGTCCGCAAAAGCGCAACGCTGTAGGCCCCAGCGTCAGTGCAGCAACAGACATGCAATATAAACACAGGTTAAATACCCCCAACGAAACGGCTACACCATCAGCAAGGAAATTAACAACCTGCAGCACCCAAAGCACACAAAAACCGTCCGCCCAGCCACAGGAGGCAACACGTAGTCTTGGCCACGAGCGCCCAAGCGCAGGGCGAGCACTGTACAGAGCAGCAAGAGGCGCTCGCGGCTGGTCGATACGGCACGCCGGCGGTCTGCAGCGCACGCAGGCGCTGCACGCGGGCCCCCAGCGGCCCCGTTCCCGGCCCCTCCCAGGCGCACCCGCGCCGCCGCCGTCACGCCGCGGCGCGCGCGCCTGACCGGCCGCAGCTGCCGCACACATTTACACAACTATCCGTCCCCCACACCGTGCCCGCAGCCAGCCAGCCTTGCAGTACGCCGCTGCGCCGCCGCCTGCGGGCCCAGCCTCGCTTTTCCCAGTTCTGTCTTGCCCAATTCCTGTCAAACCAAGCAGCATGCCCGACGGTGCCCCCCTGTGGCCTCGTGCGGAAAGGAGCCGCGGCGCGACCTGCCCGCGAGCTGCCCCTCACCAGAGCGCTGGCCAGTCCAACGTGGCAGACCGCCAGGCAGGGGGCTGCCACTATCAAAGCCGACACTGGCTACAGGGCCGCCACGACCGCGCAGCGTCCGCACAGGCGCCGCGCAACTGCTGCGGCCACGGGCCGGCCGCCTCCGCGCCGCCGCACGCGCCGCCGCTGCCGCCGCCGCGCCGTCGCCGTCGCTCCATGGCAGGCTCAGGCGCCATGCGCGCGGCCGCTGCCGGGTGCGTCCTCGTCGTCCTCGGCCGCGCCCGGCGCCGCGGCGGCCGCCAGGCGGTGCCGCGCGCCCATGCTCTCCAAGGCCTGGGGCGCGCGCGGGGCGTCAGGGCCGCCGCGCCCCCGCCTCTGCGAGCCTGCGGCGCGGCTGCTGCTGCAGGCTGGAGCCAGGCGACACGCGCACGGCGCGCTGGCCAGCATGCAAGGCGCTCGGCCCCGGCCAGGCGGCCAGCCCCAACAATCAGAGCGCGGCGCCCCCCGCCACGCCGCTGCGGGGGCGCCGCGGCGCTGCGGGGGCGCGCCGGGTGCTCGGCCAGGTTGCCGTCGTCGTCCAGGCGGTGGTCCTTCTTCAGCTGCAGGCGGTACTTCTGCAGGTGGCTCGCCACGTTCTCGCGCGTCAGCCCCTCCACGTTCATCAGCTGCGCCGCGCCGCAGCCCGCTCAGGGCGCCCTCAGGGCCCCGTCGCACGCGCCCCGCTTGCCTTGTTTTTGCGCGTGAGCCCCTCCACATTCACTCAGCTGCGCAGGCTGTGTCTCGTGTCACAAGCGCAGTGTTGACGTCGCTGCGTCAAGCGCAACCTGCTGGCGGACTGGTCTGGGGACAGTCAACGACTTCCGTGACATCGTGACATAGTGACATCGCCGGCCGGCCCCCGCCCGCCCGGCGGGGCCGCAGCCAACTCAGCGCCCCGCCGCGCACGCCCCGCTCGCCGCTCGCCGCCGCAGTGAGCGCGCAGCGCACAGTCAGAGCGCTCCGCCAGCTGCTCGCTGACCTCCTCGAGCGAGCACTGCTCAGACCGGCCGCGCGCGCCCGCGCGCGGCGAGCGGCGGCGGGCGCGGGCCTGCATGATTGTCTTTGGTACGGCGTTCTTCAGCCCGAGCTGCTCCACCGCCTCCACAAAGCGCTTGTGCAGCTTGGCCGTCCAGACCAGGCGCGGGCGCTTCAGCGCGCGCGCCTGCTCCAGGTCCGCGTCGTCGGGGCCTGCGCGCGGCGCTCGGACGGCTCGCACCCCGTCCTCCTGCAGACCGGGACAGGACCGCACACGCAGTGGCGGCGGAACGGGGCGGGTCTCCGGGCACTGCGCGTGGGGCACCCGCGGCGGCGGGAGGCGGCGCATGCCCCTGCTGCTGCTCCTGCGCCTGGCGCTTGACCGCGCCCTGCTCCTGCCAGCCCGCGCCGTAGTGCCCAAAGCCAGCTGCGCGCGGCTCACAGGCACGGCGAGTCAGTTGGGCAACGTCGAAAGAGCGGAGCCTCGCTGTTGCCGTCCGGGACCGGCCAGGGAACGCACTGTGCAACGGAGGTATCGCCATGCCGGCCCCGGCGTCGTGCGGGCCCGGCCAGCCGTACAGCGGCTGGCCCTGGGGCGTCACCCCCATCTGCTGCATCTGCTGGTAGGCAGCATGCCCCTGCTGGCCGAGCTGCGCGCCCGGCCCCAGCTGGCCCATGCCCTGCCCGTAGCCGCCCTGCATCTGGCTCAGCTGCGCCGCGTACTGCTGCGCTTGCGCCTGCTGCTGCATGCCCACGGCGTGCCCGAACTGCGGCACCTGCCCGTACTCCGCCGGGTACTGGAACCCCTGCATCGCTGCCGCCTGCACGGCTGCCGCCTGCGCAGCGCGCTGCTGCGCCGCGGGCGCGGCGTGCGGCGACTCCGCCGCCGCATTGCCACCACCCTCGAGCGGGATGGCGAGCGCGCTCGCGATTGCCGGGTTGAGCAGCTGCGCGTTGAGCGGCGTCAGGTCGGCAAAAGTGGGCAGCTCGCCGTTGAGGTCGTAGAAGGTGAGCAGGTCGGGCGCCGGCGTGTCCGCGCCGCCGCGCGCGAACTCTGGCGCCACTGCCATCATACCCTCAACTCAGCGCCCTGCCTGGCCTCACTGCGCAGCGCGCACGTCCTCCTTGGCATGACAGTGTGTGGAAGTGAGTGAGCCCCTCCTCCGCTTGCGCTTACATAAAACATCAATGGAACGCTGCATTGATGACTGGGCTAAAGTGGGTTTTGTTGGCTGGTGAGTCAAATTCTCCCTTGGGACACTGCCCGTTGTGCAGTGCAATGCATGCATGCGCGCCGCTCAGAACACACCACTTCGCGCTAAGCTTGTGCAGCGTGCCTGATTGGAAGCGCCAGCAGCCCTCCCTGCCTCAATGCACCGTCTGCTGGGGCACCTGGGCGGCCCGGGGTCTGCCGCGCCGCGGCCAGGCTACCAGGGCGGCGGGACGCCCGGGCCCTGGTACCACAGGCTGTGCTGGCCGGGGATCGGCCCATGCCCTGGTGCCTGCCCTTGCCCCGGCTGCCACGGCTGACCGGGGCCCGCCTGTGGCAGCCCCGGCTGCGGTGGCCACGCGTCCGGCGCGGCGCACCCTGCCGCAGGGTGTGCACTAGGGTAGCTGCCGGCCGGTGCGCCCGGTGCGCCCGGGCACGCTGCATGCGCAGGTGGGGCATGCACACAGTGCGCAGTGTGTTCAGGCCCGGGGGGCGGGGCCCACCAGGCCTCTGCCGCATGCGGCCCCGGGTGCTGCATGGGGTGCTGCATGGGGTGCTGCATGGGGTGCTGCATGGGGTGCCCAAAGCCTGGGGGCGGCCCGCTCGCCAGGCCCCCGGCGGGTGGGGGCGCCATGCCAAGCGCCTGCGCGTCCGCTGCCAGAAGTGTCCCGGACGGCTGCGGCAAGCTGGCCGGCTGCGGCGGCTGGCCATAGCCATGCACAGGTGCTGCAGCGGTGCTCCAGCCCGGCTGGTACGCTGGCGGGCCCGGCTGCACCGGCCACCCGACGCGCGCCCCGCGCTCGTCCGGCGGCGCAGCAGGCGCGGGCCGCGCGCGCTTGGCCTCGCGGCCCCAGCCAGGGCCCTGCAGCAGCGCAGCGTCGGCCCACAGCGTGGGGCTGGCGCCCGCCGGCGCGGGCGCGTTCAGGCCCGGGAAGCTTACCAGCTCGTCCCCGTCCTGCCGGGCGCGCCCGGCGCGCGCGCGCGTCAGCTTGGTGCGGTGGGCTGCGAGGCAAGACACGGCGAGCACGGGGCAGTGCTGACAGCAGGCTGATGGCTTCGATCGGGCACGGGTTACGGATGTCCCCGCATTCGGGACAGCTGCAGGCGTGCGAGCGCGCAGGGGGACTTGGCGCCGGCAGCTGCAGCGCTGCAGCGCCGGCAGCGCTCGGCTGGGCAGGCCGCTCGGGCGACAGGCCGCCCACGCGCGACTGAGGTACTTGCTTGGGGTAGCATAAGCACAGCGCCGCTCCGCCCAGCGCAGGCGGTCATCAGGCCAGCTCCCAGCCGCGTGTGCACCTGCGGCGCCGCCGCGGCGGTGCGGTGCGCGCCGCGCCCGTTGGGCTGGGCCTCACGGTCCCCGGGCGGCGGCGGCGGCGGCGGCCCCGCCTCCGCGGGCCCCTCGTCGACGCCCGGTCCGCGCGCGCGGCGCGCGCCGTAGTCCACCACCCGCCGCCGCGGCGCGAGGCTCGTGCATGCGGGAGCTGCGCGCAGCGCCCGCAGGCGCGCCTTGGCCGCCGCTAGGACCGATGAATGCAATGACGCGCCCGCTCTTGATACTGGTCAAGGGCTACAAGTCTTGTCGCGACCCCAGGAAGACAGGGACGACACTCGCACTGCTCTGCTTGCTGGTGGCTCTGTTGCACGCCGCACGCCCGCCCTGTGACGGCCTCGGGTCTGCCGGCGGCCTGGGGAGCGGGCAAGTGTCTGTGCCTGGGCCGTCCGCGGGGCGCTCGGGGCTGCCCAGGTCCATGTCGGGCAGCGCGGCATCCTCGCCGGAGCCCGTGCCGCCGGGCGAGCCGCGCTCCTCCAGGTCCATGTCGTCGGAGGGCGTGGGGGGCGCGTCCGGGGGCGGCTCCTCGGCGCCGCTGCCGGGCGCTGGGTGGGGCGGGTTCAGGGCGGCGGCGCCGCCGGGCGCGGGGCCGCCGCCCGGCAGCGCGCCCTGAGGCGCGCCCTCCGCGCTTGCCGCCCAGGCCGCGGGCGATGCGCCGGCGCCGCCCGGCGCGCCGCTGGCGTGCGCGCCCGCCGGCCCGGCCGGGCCCCTGTCGGATGACCCTGGGTCGTCCTCCACAAATGCAAGGTCTGGCACGTCAGCGGCCAGCTCCGCTCGCTTCCTCCTGCATGAAAGGAGGACAGGGTTGGGGTCTGTTTGGGTTTTGAGCCCGTGCTACAGATGCACTGCGAACGCGCCGTTTACCATCACCCTGCCGTTGCATCCCCTCTGTGCCCCGTGACAGCTGCTGTGCTGCTTGCCGCCGCAACCCGTTCACCTAGGCCGCCGTGCTGCAGGCCCAGGCCGGCGCGGAGCGGGCGCCCAGGCAGTGAGACCGCACGGGGAGCGACGGGGGCCTGCGCGCAGCGCGCGCACCGCCAGCCGGGCGGATAGCCCAGCTCGCGCATGCGCTGCAGCCACGGCGGTGGGTCATTGCGCCCAATGCCGAGCGCGGCGCGCAGGTCGCCGGACAGCCGCCCGGGCTCCAGGCCCGCGAACTCGCCGCTGCTGGCCTCGGCCGGCCGCAGGAAATACCTGCCGGGCCGCGCGGATGAGCGGTTAGGGTAGGGTACAATATGGAACCATACCCTGCTCTAAATCGTGTGCGCGCGCACAGCCGGGCATGCCACTGGCTGGCGTTAGCAGCGCCCGTCCAGCGCTGCCAGCGCTGCTCGCACGGTGGGCCTTCTGTTCAATGCACGCCCGCGGCTCGTATGGCCGGATTCAGGCCAGGCGCCCACAGGACATGGAGTGGCGCGCGGATGCGCGTCGGCCGCTGCGAGCGCGCGCCGCACGCTCGCGCAGCAGCCGCTGACTGCGCGGCGCCCCGCAGGACTGCCGGAGCCGGCGCTCGCGTGGGCGAGCGCACCGAGAGCGCAGCACGACCGGCACGCAGGCCAGGGTTCTTGCCAAGCATGCCCACGCGTTCATGAGTCAGAGCCGACGCGCACCCACCTTGTGCAACCAGGCCCCCGCGAAGTGAAGGGCGAGACAGGTAAGGGCACCCACCTTGTGTGGCCAGGCCCCCGAACGTGCAGGGAGCTGGCGGCAGGGTCCCCCAAGGAGGTCTCGCAAGCAGCGCTGGAGCCCCCGCACCGCTTCGGCGTGCCGGTGCCGGCCGCGCCGCCGCCCCCGCGGGCGCGCCGCGCTTCCCAGAACGCTTGCTGGGCCGCCCGGACCGCCTCCGCATCGCGCGGCTGCGGGCAGTCCTGTGGGGCGGGCGGCGCCGGCGGGGCGTTGTGGGTCAGACGGCGCGCACCCGCAAGCGGTATGACGCGCGTGTTGGGCAGAAGAGGGCTGGCAGGGCGGCGAGGCTGCATGTAGGCTGCCACCACGGACCCGCAGCGCCGGGCGCACCGGCAGACAGCACTGACGCGCAGGCGCATGTGCGCCACTCGCACACAGGCAGCGTGACAGCGTTTGACGACAGCGCAATTGCAGAGCCCATGTCAGGCTGCGCTTTAGCCTGCCAGGGTCGGGCCTGCGCCTGCCCGGCGGCAGGCGGGCCGCGACGCGCGGGCGCGGACGGGGGGCGTCGCGCGCCTTGAGCGCGTGCCCGTAGGAGCCGCAGTTGAAGCAGGAGGCCGCCTCGCGCGCGGACGGGCCGGCCGCCGCGTCATCCGCTGCCGCCGCCGACAGCGGCGCCGCCACGCTCCGCGTGTACCGCGGCACGCCGCCCGCCTGGTCAAAACCCGCCCATGCTCAGCCTGCGGCGCTCCTTGTGACAAACAGTGGCCGCCAACAAATGGCCCCCCAGCACGGCAGGCCCGCGCATGTCCTCTTCTGCGGCTCCCGGAGGTCTGTGAAGCCATGACGCCACCAGGCGCGCCGCTTGTACGCCCGGCGCTCCCCGCACTGGAAAGTCTACATGACCGCGCATGGGAGGACAATCTACCAGGACACAGGGCGCCTGCCTTGAGCAGCAGCACATGCAGTCAGCGCACCAGTGACCGCCCCCTGTGTGCTCCAGCCTGGAGGCGTAATGCTGACGTGGCGCCCGCAGCGCTTCATGGGCCAGCAGCAGGTCTCGCAGGGAGCAGCGGCATGCAGGGCAGTGGTACTTGCTGCGAGGCAAGGCGGACGACTGTTGCAGGATTAAGGGTTGCGGGAGAGCAGCGACCGCAGGAGCGTGTCCAAGACGGCCAAGCAAGGAGGGGGGACACGCGCACAGGTGTGCAAGTGAGCCTGAGCTGCGTGGCGGCTGCACGGCACGCACCTGCTCATAGCGCGCGTTAAACGAGGCCGGCGCCTCGTCTGTGCCGGGTCCGGGGCCCTGAGGCTTGTCTACCTGCGCAGTCGCCGCGCTCGGGGGGCGCAGCCGCTGCAGGCTGTCCTGCTGGCTCCGTCACAGTGCACCATGACACGGGAGAGTAGCGGCGTCGCCGGCACGCTAGTGGCCACTGCTTCGAGACAGCTTGCAACAGAAGCAGTGTGTGGGAGCTCCGGCCCGTGCCCCAGACAAGGGGCAGGAGCACGCTTGAGCACGCCCGAGCAGACAAGCACAAGAGAAGACAGCGAGCAGCGCGCGCCCAGACGAGCGAGGACGTGGCCAGCTCGGGCAGGTGCTCAAACGTGCCACTGAAGCGCATGTCGGCCAGCCGCCCGCTGGCCTGCCCACGGCGCACACGCGTCAGGCGCCTGGCTGTCAGGCGCGTCCCTTGCCGGGTCGGCGCCACCGGCCTGAGAACGCACCGTGTAAGTGCACTTGGCCACGTGCCAGTCCAGCCAGGCCCTGACCGCCCTCTCGAGCTCGTTCCGGCTTTCCCTGCGGCAAGGTGCGAGCACCTGGAGACTGGTGCAAAACTTGATGCCTCGAACAGACCTCGCATCTCGACAACAGAGCTGGCAGGCACGTCAGCGCGGGTCCGCACAAGGTCAGGTCCGTGTAGTGCACACGCACGCTGGCGCAGGGCGGCTCAGTGCCAGCACGAGCATCAACTTTTGCCATCGGACGTGCGTGCTAACGCTGACTGCTTATCGCCCGGCCGTCCTTGCACACATTGTCCTGCAAACGCACAGCTTGGCACGCCACAGCGAGTTCAGCGCAGCACCGCGTGACTCTCAGGTGGCCTGCATTGGCCCATGCGCTGAGCCGGGGAAGAGGCATGGGCCAGCACTCGGGGCTTTGACGATGCCTGGAATGCTCCCCGGTGATGTGAGCGTCACATGCGCTGTGTTGATGAGCGCAGCTGTATTGACATGCGCTGTGTCTGCTAATTGAAGAAGTTTAGGGTTGCCTTCCACTGCTGGTCTGTTCCAGGTCGCCCAGCGCTCCAGACCAGCACTTCTACACCGTGTAGCGCCACCAGCTCCGGCGCTTGAGCTTCTGGACAACTTTGCACAAACGGTCACGCAAGCGGCGCTGCCGGGCTAGGGCAGCGGGGACCCGCCATGAACGAGGTGGAGGTGGAGCGGCAGATAGACCAGATGGTCCGCTTCATAAAGCAGGAGGCCGAGGAGAAGGCCAATGAGATCGCCGTGTCTGCGGAAGAGGTGCGCCCGACTTTGCGACAGAGTGTGTGCACGCCATGCGCCACGCCCTGTGCGGGCAGATACCGTGAGCACCAGACGGAAAGGGCAGACCCGTGGGCTGCGACGGCCTCCGTCCACGCGCGGGCAGAGCGCACCTAGGTCGACCGTTCCGCCTTGAGTCCGCTTGCTGGGAGCCAGGCGTCTGCCATGCTGCCAGCATTGGTGTTTAGGGACACACTGTCGGCTGCCCGGACCTGCGCGTCCTGCGCTGGAGGGCAGGATGCGCAAGCTGGTGGATAGGTCGGCGGGCGTCCCGGCCCGCTCACCGCCGGCCCTCTGTGCAGGAGTTCAACATCGAGAAGCTGCAGCTGCTGGAGAGCGAGAAGTCCAAGATACGGAAGGAGTACGAGCGGCGGGAGGCGCAGGTGGAGGTGAAGAAGAAGATGTGCGCGCCCCGCGCGACGCGCAGGGGGCAGCCGCCGGCGGGGCTGCTTATGGGATGTCCTTGCCTTTGTCGACGCGCCGCGTGCGGCCGAAGCGCTGCCGCTCAGGGCCCGCGCCTTGACTGGTGTCGGTGTTGGCGCCGAGACTGGCAGCGCGCCCGCTCTTGCAGCGCGCGGCCTGCCCTAGCTCTTGGGCGCCGCCCTGCACAGGAGTCACAGTTGATGCCTTGCAGCGCCACAGGAGCTGAGCAGCCGGGGTATTGTTAGTGCTGCTGCTGCAGCGCCAGGCACCCCCCTGCTGCATGGGCCTCAAGCCTGGCGGCAGCCCTCACCCTGACCCCCGGCGCGCGCAGCAATTACTCCAAGCAGCTCAGTGAGTTGCGGACTAGGCTGCCCTACGCTGACCCCACGGCGCGCGCAGCGAGCACCCCAAGCAGCTCAGCGACTCGCGGATCAGCCCACCCTAACCCTATCCCCCGCGCGCACGCAGCGAGTACTCCAAGCAGCTCAACGACTCGCGGATCAAGGTGCTGCAGGCGCGCGAGGACGCCGTGCAGGGCATCGTGAAGGAGGCGCACAACAAGCTGGGCTCCGTCATCGGCGACAAGAAGGCCTACCGCTCCCTGCTCACCGACCTCACCGTGCAGGCGCGCGTTTGCACTGTCACAAAGAACGACCTCACCGTGCAGGCGCGGGGTCGCGTTGTCGCAGGGGAACGACCTCACCGTGCAGGCACGCGCCCGTGTGTGCTGCAGACTGTATGCGTAGACTGCGGTAGACTGCGGTAGACTGCGATAGACTGCGGCAGACTGCGGTAGACTGCATGCTGGTATGCGGCAGAGTGCGTCCTGCCCACCGGCCTTGCCACGCAGGCGTGCATCTATGCTGGGGTGGCCTAGGGCGGCCTGGTGCTGGCCGCCGCGCCGTGCGCGCGCCGCCAGTGCGTATGCTGGCAGCTGGCAGCGTGGGGGCTTCCCTCCACACTCCCCGTAGCATACCAGCGCCACGGAGGGTTTGCGTTCGGAGGGTTTGCGTCTGTGTTCCACGAGCGCCCCCGGTTCGAGGGAGGCGCCGCGGCGCGCTGTGCAGGGCCTGCAGCGCAGGCGGGGGGGCAGGAGGCGCCCTGCAGGAGGCGCCCTGCGAAGCTGGCGCAGGTGCGGGGCGGCCCAGTGGCTGCGAGCGGGGCGGGCGGCGCTCAGGCGGACGGCGCCGGCGCGCGCAGGCGCTAAGCAAGCTGCGCGAGGAGGCGGCGGTGCTCAAGGTGCGCGAGGCCGACCTGTCGCTGCTCAAGGAGGTCGTCGAGCCCGCGCGGTCCAAGTTCCAGCAGGCGCGGCCCCGGGGGCTGCCGCCCCCTGTCCCTATCACAGCCCTGGGGCTGCCGCGCCCCCGCTCGCCGGCGCTGGCTCTGCCAATGCCTACCCTGGCCCCGGGGCTGCCGCAGCCCCGCTTGCCGGCGGACAGCCACGCGCCTGCATGGTTTGCCGCTGCCGGCTGGGGGTGAGGCCGGCCTGCCGTCACCGCATGTGAGCCGGCGCCTGAGCAGCCAGGACAGCCGCGGCCCTCTCGCCTGTGCTGCCGGGACCGCGGCGGCGCCGGCGACGGGCCGCGCCCGTGCACACCCTGCCGCGCAGGCCTCCTGACGCACCCGCCAGCGGCGAGCACGGGCGGGTGGCAGAGCGCGGACGCCATCGTGTCGCGCCATGCAAGCCGCGACCTGACACGGATGCCACGGCCGCCAGGCCGCCGGCCGCGGCGCGCGCACGCCCCCCGTCCTGCTCACGCGGCGCGCCGGCGGCGCGCGCAGGTGTTCGGCAAGGAGGCGCCCACCGTGACGGTGGACACCAAGGAGTTCCTGCCGCCCGCGCCCAAGGGCTCTGGTGACGAGGAGGCCATGGGCAGGCGCGCGCGCCCGCCCCGGCCCCCGCCGAGACCGGAGCTGTGCTGTCCCTGCATGCGTGGCCGGCTCGCACGCTGCGCCCCCCCCGAGCAGAGGCCCGGCCGACACGCGCCGCTGCACGCAGAGGCCGGCATGCCCGAAACATTGCGATCTTGTGGCAGCGCTGCCAGGCCCGCGCGCCGCTCGCCGCGGTCGGCGGCGCCGGCGGCGGCGCGGCCGGCGGCGGGAAGAGCTGAGCGGGGCCGCGCGCGCGCGCGCAGCTCGGGCGGCGTGGTGGCCACGTCGGCCAGCGGCAAGATCGTCTGCTCCAACACGCTGGACGATCGGCTGCGCATCGCGTACGCGCAGAACCTGTCGTCCGTGCGCGCGATGCTCTTCGGCATCACCGCGCGCGCCTGAGGCCGGGGTAGGGTCGGGGCCGCGCTTGCCATGGCGCCGCGGCGCGTGGCGCGTGGGCCGAGCGGCGCTGTGCGGCGCGCCTCCCGGCGCGGCCGCGTGCGCGCAGGGGCCAGCGGCGGCGGGGCGGCGCCCGAGCCGTGGAGCGGGCCTGCCCGTGTGGCGCGCCGTGCTGCTCGCCGCGGTCGGCCCCGGCACACTGGGCTGCGCCGCAGCCGCTCTGCTGGGTCGTGGCGGCATCGCGCTGCTGCACAGCGCTGCTCCCGCGCGTGGCGGCGATGTCGCGCGGGCGTGCGGTGCGGAGCGGCGGCGGCGCGCACGCGGTGGTGGACGGCTACGTGTGGCGGTACAGAATGGCGTGAAGCTGGGCAAGCGTGCAGTGCGTGCTCCCGCTGTCGGGCTGCGCTGCCGGCATGCATGTGGCGCGCTGCGTGGCTGGTGTGGGCGGCCGCTGACGCAGGGCGCTTAGTGGCCAGTGCCAAGTACTGCGTGCGCGTGCTCCAGTGCCCGTCACGCTGGGTGGTGCGTCTGGTAGGAGGCACAGGCTGGGGGTGGTGTGAGCTCGGTGCGCATGCTGCAGAGTCTGGACGCAGGCCGCGTCACAGCAAGCACTGGGGCCGGGCAAGCAAGCTCATGTGAGTGGCCTCTCAACAGCAATGCCACGTCTTACACATAGTATGTGTGACAAGAGTAGAGTGCTAGGGAGCAAGAGGTGGAGAATGTCGCGTCTGCTCGAGTTACTGGCTTATCACACTCTTCAGACGAGGGCACTTGACGGGACGGCTGACGCAGTATGCATGTGTAACAGACATGTCAGAGAGGCTGCATTCGCGAATCCCGCGCTGCATGGGTACAAAGAGGCCCAGTTTCATTTATTCACAGGCCTCTGGTCGGCCACTGGTCGGCCAATGGTCTGAAGCCAGGTTTTTTCCAAACTTGTTCACTTGCTAGGCCTGACTCTGTATGAGCAAAGTGACTGACGGCTTCATGGCAACTGGTCATGCCGAGAGACGCGCAAGGATGGAGGTGTCGTGCTTTGACAGGCGCAACACATGCAATGTACTACAAACGCGTAGGTTCAGCTAGGGCAGCAGGCGTTCCACGGGAGCTAGAGCTCACAGAACGTCTCTGCAGAGGGCAAAGTTGAAGGCATAAATGGTTTTATTCGTGCATATGCGCATGCATGACAACGGAGCCGCTTGCACGCTGTGCGTGCGTATTGCTTCACTTCCACCGTTCCACAACAGCGTGAAGAACCAGCCTCGTTCTAGACTGCTAGCCGAGAGCTCGACAGGGAGGAAGTGCGTGTCGAGGACAGAGTGCGTGCAGCCGTCCGGGTGCGCAGGCCTATATAGTTCAAAGATGCGGGCCTGAGGAAGGCCGCTCCGTGGCCTGGTGGCCCTGTCGGAAAGCAGCTAGCAGCCTTGCTACCGGGCTTAGGCGCAGCCGGGCACGCTCCAAGCTGGGAGCCTGGTATATGTTCAAACAGACAGGCCTCGCGTTCTACTGATTGCAGAGGCCTGCCTGAGCCCGTTGACGTGCACGCGCAGGGTCGCAGCTAGGCGCTGCAACCATGGCGCGCGCCGCGGTCGCCGCGCTGGTGCTCGCGCTGGCGTGCGTTGCGCACGCTCAGACGCAGACCACCACGCCGACCTATATCGCGGACACGCTGCAGCCGCAGACGGTGCGGCGCACAGGCCGCTTGTTGCCGACAGCAACCCCTTGCAAATTTTTGCTGCTGGGGCAGCCCGTGGCGCTGGCACAGAGATACTGTGAGGTCTGTGGCGCCTGCTGGCCGGCCACCAGCTGCCGCAGCTGCAAGACGCTGTGTTTCGTTTTTAAGTGCAGGATGCCGACACACGGTTAATTTCAGCGAAACAGACATACTTGAACCTAGAGAGCGCCTGCTCTCCAGCTTGCTTCCACAGCTCAGCGCGCGCCCTGAGCCGCTCCACGCGCGCAGACCGTGAACTACGACGTGATGTTCAACGGCTTCCAGGGCCCGGCTGAGGTCATCCCGTTCACCGACCCGCTCGTCGCAGTGCCGGCCAACCTGGGCCCGGTCACGCCGTGGAGCGTGCACATCACGCTCGCCGAGGCCAGCGGCAGCACGGGCTCGGTCTGGGTGTCCTGGTCGACGGGCGTGCCGACGCTGCTGACCAACCCTGCGCAGACCAACGAGTCGGCGACGGGCGCGGACATCTACGTCGACGACTACCCGCAGCCGCCCACGTACAACTTTATCCCTCGCAACAACGACTCTGCGTCCGTCGCGTCCCTGGTGCGCACCTGGCCCGCTTTATCTGACATGGCCGCGGGCAGCATGTAGGGTGGCCTAAAGCCAGCATCTGCTCGCCCTGGAACCTAAGGCAGGGCCGAGGAAGGGCTGTATGACGCACATGGAAGAGTCACGAGGCATGCGCACGCCTCTGTGCTGACTCACGCATGCACCTGGTGACCCATGGAAGGGCCACAAGGCATGTGCGACTTGCCTCTGCGCCGGCCCCTGCATGCACCTGCTGACCCGCGGGCACGGCCGCGCGCGCAGGTGGAGTGGGGCACGGCGACCGGCGCGTACACCGTCAACGCCACCGGCACCGCGCGCTCGTACATCGAGGTGCGCATGCACAGCCGGCGTCTGCGGGCCCGGCATGGGTCACCTGCACGGTAGCTGCTGGATGAGCATGCGCGCTGTATCCATTCGTCAGCGTGGCGCCGCGCCGGACCCGTGAGTGGGCTCGCAGACCAAATCTCACAAGCGTGTCGTGTGCGTTGCAACACACCGGGCCTGTCCTGGACGTCTATCCCGGCAGGCCCCTGAGCGGCCCTGCTGAGCGCCACCGGCTGTAGGTCCCATGACAAACTGCGGTCGCCAGTGGCTCCCCCGCATGCATGCCTGCTCCTAAACTTTACGACCTAAAGTTTAGAATCTAAATTTTAGGATCTAACAGCTGCGCGGGCGCGCAGACGTACTTCTTCAGCGGCTTCACCTTCGTCTCGCAGCTGTTCCACCACGTGCACGTCACGGGCATCCCCTTCGGCCAGAAGTGCGCCCGCGCTTGCGCCATGCCGCGCCTGCGCGCCCAGACCGCCTTGACAGCCGGCCCTGACGCATGTTTGGCGCAAGCGCTTACACCTCGGCAGCCTTGGCGCTACGTGTGTAACTGTTGTTGCTGCGCTGCATTTCGAGACACACACGCATGCTTAACACAGTGCTTATGCTCATGTGCATGCATGCATGCGCAAGCATGGCTGCGGTCTCACATGCGCTTCTCTGCACGAATTCATGCCGGCCTGGCCTTGATCAGTGCTGCTTGTTCCCGCTGAGGAGAGGCACGTATGCGCAGCTGGGTAAGGCTTTTATGCTGCCTGCATGTTGCAGTTGCTCTCGTCGGCAACATGGACTGACGTGCTGCTCGGTGTGCCGTTGCTCAGGATCTACTACAGGCGCGCATGCAGTACCTGGCGCCCTGCAAGATTGTAGCTTGCGTGTCTTCATGCTAACGCGCCCTGTCGCCCAAAGCAGCCCCACGGCTGTGATGCTGCCTCTGCTGATTGGCTTGCTTTGAGACGTTGATGCAAATGCCAGCCTGCCTTCCTGCGGCAGCTGCAGAGTGCATATGCCAGTGAGCATGCTCGGCAAGGGACACTGCATGCGGCTGCTGCCATGGCTGTCCTGATCATGCTGCAGCGCAGCACAGTCACTATGTGCGTTGACCTCGGTAACTTGACTCTCATGGCCCCATGCCAGACCCGGTCACCCCCTGCGCGCGCAGGGTGGGCGACGCGTCCCAGACGGGCGGCCTGAGCGCGGAGTTTAACCTGACGCTGAACGCCAGCCTGGCGCCGTACTCCGGCGTCTACCCCGTGAGGCGCGGCCTGGCCCACCGCCCCCCGCCTGCTCCCAACCACCTGCCTGTCCGCCGCTCGCTCAGCCAGCCCGCCAGCCTGGTCCGGGCACGCCGCACGTCGCCGCGGCCCGCTCTGCGCACTTCTGCCTCTCCCTGCCGTGCTCACGCTCTGTTGGCAGCACGGTCCGCATGCCCCGGAACTCACCGTTTGGTAGGTCGCTGTTGTGCATGGCGAGGAGGTATTGTGCTCCAAACTGTGCGCGCGTTAGTAAGGCGCTGCTGGGCTGGCGTGCACCAGGGTGGGCATGCTGGCCGACCTGGGCACGACCTACAACTCCTCCGTGACCTACCAGCACCTGGCCGCGCACGCGCCGGACTTTGCCATGTTCATGGGCGACCTGTCGTACGCCGACGACTGGACGTCGACCGGCATCCCCGGCGGCGTCATCCCGCTGCCCACGTACGCGCTCACGGGCGTGCGCCAGTCGCAGACCTACCAGCCGCGCTGGTGCGGGGCCCTGGCGCGCGCCCCATGCTCATGACGGTAGCTGTTTCGGGCCGGTAGCTGCTCAAGTGCTGCGCTGCAGTGCAGCTGCTGCGGGGCGTTAAAACTGATGCGCTGCTGTTAAGGCCGCCCCTTCACACACGGCCCTGCTCCATGCTGAGCATGTCATGGCTGCAGCAAAACTTGTTGGGTTAGAGTGGGTCTATGCATACTATAGTATCAGCTATGCGAGTCCAACAGGATGCTCACGAGCGGTCGCCCGCTGTCCTGATCATGCCGCCCTATTGCAGGGACTCCATGACGCAGCTGCTGCAGAACGTCGGCAGCGGCGCGTCGCTCCCGTACATGTTCCTGCCGGGCAACCACGAGGCGCGTGCCCATGCGGCAACCTGCCTGTCAGATGGTCATGGACTCACCGTTATAGGGGGCTGCTGTTGACAAGCATAGAGCATCCGTGTGTTGAAGTGCCACTGCGGCTTGAAACATCTCTGCCTGGGCTCATGCAGTTGGCGTCTGGGGATGACGATGGGTGCACACGCGCGCCAGCTGGCTGCCACGCCGGACCGCTGTCGCATGCTAGCGTACCTTCCTCTGGCTGCAAGCAGCCGCCGAGCGTCCCGGCGCCCACGCGCGCGCTGCCGCGCATGCGTGAGAGCCGCGCCGCGCGCGCGCAGATCGAGCGCGACGAGGAGCTGCACACGTTCCAGGCGATCAGTAACCGCTTCCGCTTCCCGTACGAGCAGTCGCTGTCCACCAACCCGCTCTACTACTCGCTGGACGTCGGGCCGATCCACGTCGTCATGCTCAACGCGGTGCGGCCTCGCGCGCGCCGCATGTGTGCCGCATGCGAGCTGCAGCGGACACAGTCGAGTCTTGCTGCATGACTTGCAACTGGGTGGTCTCTCGACATCAGACTTGGCATGCATTGTAGCAAGGCGTGTTAGCCGGCCGGCAGTGCTGCATGCGGCGCTGGCGGCTGCGGCGCCGTACCGGTGTTCTGCCACCCAAGCAGGTGCATGCGCCGCTAGCTTGGGCGCAGTCTGACGCTACGCGCGCGCGCGGGCGCGCAGTACGGCGGCACGCCCGCCAACCTGACCATCAACACCAACAACACTGGCCAGGCGTCCGCAGCCACGACCGGCAACAGCGGCTCCATCCTGCAGCCCAACGGCAACTACCCCTGGTCCAGCTTCGGCTACAACCAGCTGTCCTGGTTCCTGAACGACATCGGCCGCGTGGACCGCGGGCGCACGCCCTGGGTCATTGTTGCGTGGCACCAGCCGCCCTACAACAGCTACTCCACGCACTACAAGGAGTTCGAGTGCGGCCGCCAGCAGATCGAGCCCTTCCTGTACCAGAACGGCGTGGACATCGTCATGCACGGCCACGTGCACGCGTACGAGCGCACGTACCCGGTGAACAACTACAACGTGGACCAGTGCGGCATGCGCTGGATCACCATCGGCGACGGCGGCAACATTGAGGGTCTGTACAAGACCTACGCGGCGCAGAATGGCACGTGCTTCTGCACGCCCAACAACAACTCCACCTTCTCCAACGGCTGCCCGTGCCAGAACGTGACGCCGAGCCCGGTGCCGCAGGTCCGCGCCCCTCCCCCAAACCCTACCCTCACCTCTGTGCACCGTCTGTGCTGCTTGAGACGCCCCCGCTGACTTTTGCATCTGTGCTGCACTGGAGCATGCTGCCCGGTGCTGCGGCGCACGTGTGGCCGTGACGCCAAACTGAGCCCCCGTAGGTCGGGTAGGGATGTACGCAGCTGCAGCACCCAGCACGCCACCTCGGCCTGATTTGCTGCTTCTTTTGAAAAGTGGACCTCTGCTGATGTATTCTGCTGTGCGCTGCAGGCATGCGCGACGCTGCAAAACGGCCTGTTCGCGCCCGTCAACGGCTCCCAGCCGAGCTAGTGCGCCTTTGCCCCGGCCTTAACAGATGCTGTGGTGTACGCAAGCAGTTGTGCATTTGCTTGAGCTGATCTGCGAGCTGCTGCTCTGCCACGCGCTCGTGTCCTGGCGCAAAGACGCCTGACGCCGTGCTAATGCGTCTGGTGCACGCGCGCAGCTCGGCGTACCGCGAGCCCTCGTTCGGCCACGGGTGCGCCCAAGTGAAGCTCGCCTTATAAGCTTGATCAGCACTGGCACCAAGAGGCGTGATGTGGTCTGTTATGCAGACTACGTTTAAATGCCTCGTGTACACCTCTTTGGCGATGTGTGACCTTGCATGCAAGCCTCCTGCGCATGCACCTGGGAATGTTACCACATGCGAGCAAACCTGGCCGGCGACCTCTGGAGCAGCGTGGCACTTCATGTCGATTCTATAGCGACAGCACTTTCTGAGCCTGCGTGTGTGCGGCGCAGTATCCTGAACATCCTGAGCCCCACCCAGGCGCAGTGGACCTGGTGCGCCTGCTCACCAGAGAAACAACCTCTGTCAGTTGGCATATGACTGTCTGCATGCTTGTCTGTCCTGTATGTGTGTGTTTTGTTGCAATGGCCAGATGCTGGCTCGTTGGAAGTCATGACAGGATGGCCATAAGTATGCATGCCTGTGAGCTCACGCACCATGGCTGAGCCAGCGCTGAGCCAGCGTAGCACTGTCAGAAATCGTGTGCGCCGCGTGACAGGTACCGCAACCAGGACGGTGAGCCGGTGGCGTCCGACAACGCGCTGTTCACGCGCAACACGGCCGCCTGCCCCAACAAGCTCATGCCCAAGTACACGCCGCCGGCCAGCCCCACGCCGTCGCCCACCACCACCGCGCGCGCCACCACCACGCCGGCGCCCAGCACCACGGCGTCCGCCACGCCCGCGCCCACCACCACGCTCAACCACAAGAACCAGGTGGCCAACGAGATCCTGAACAACCCCGTCGCGCAGGGCATCCAGAACCACATCAACTCCGCCACGAACGCCATCAACTCTCTGCCCTAGGCGGGCGCGGGGTTTATTGGTGGATAGAACCCTGGTTCACAGCGTAGCTTTGCTGCTTATTTCCTATTCTCCCCTCTTTGGTCGCGGGTGCGTCGTCTGTGGGGGCGCCTTGCCGTCATGTCTTTGTGTGCCTTTGTATGGGGCGAGCGAGCGCGTGCAGCATATGCAGTGCAACACGTACAGCGTGCAGGGGCCTGTGAACACCACAGCGCCGTCACGTGCTGCACTGCTAACTGCGCGCTTCCAGCTCTGCGTAGCGACGTATCGGGTGAGCGGGGGTGCTGAAGGGACTTTGCGCCAGTACGGACACATGTGAGCTATGACAGTGGCAGGCTGATAAATGGTGGGTGGCTGGAAAGCTCATGATGCGGCCACCATGACTAGATGCCATCAGTTGCTGCTTGCTGCAGGGTTCCCCATCTGCTAGTTAAGATGCGATGTAGGCAACGCCTACTAGGCATGACTGGGGCCGGGTAGTTAATTATTGACGTAGGCATGACTGGGGCCGGACTGCATTCATGATGGTCCCCGGTCATGCAGATTTTGGTCTGGAGAAACACGAATGGGTGCGTTGTGACGACAGCCGGCTGCTTACTTTCGCTTGTCTGACACGGTGCTCATGCGTAACATGAGGAGCAGCCTGCTGTGCGTGTGATGTGCCATGTGGACGGAGTGCCTGGTCATGTGGGCAACATTGCTTATGGGACCCTTCATTCCGAACCCTAGAAGATGCAATGAGCAGCATCTTTCAGCTGCAGCTGCATATTCATTGTGAGAGGTCGCACCAACGCTCTCTGCGCACAGCGAGCTGAGAGGTGTATCAGCTGCAAGCGCTTCAAATACCGCTGGGAAGTGTGACGAAAGGGTGACAGGCAACGGGTCTCGTTGCCCGGAGGTGCGAATAACAATGTATAGACCAAGATGTGGAGATGTCCGCTCTGCTGCACCCACAGCACGTGCAGTTTGGTTGGCGGGCTGCTCTCATGCTGCGTAGTGGTGATGTGAACGGCAGGAATGACGTAGTGCTAGGCTTGACGGCATGCTCAGTTCAAAAGCTGTGCAGACAGAAGGCGTACTACGTCCGCTGTCTCTTTACTATACATGTGCTGCAGAGGCATGGCGCGCTCCGCGGTTGCTGCGCTGCTCCTGGCGCTGGCATGCGTGGCGCACGCTCAGAACTTCACGCTGGACCTGCAGAAGCCGCAAGTGGTATGGCCCTAGCACCTCCCACAGCACGCTGGCTATCCAGGGAGACTGCTCTGCACCAAAGCAGTGCTGCTGCTTGCGCCGCTCCTGCAAGCATGTCACAGCGCCGTACCGTGCTCCTTTATTAGCCAACACTGTCTGGGACAGGAAGCGAGTCGCTGAGAGCTTGTGTTCTGCACACAGCCTCACGCTCACAGTGTGTGCAGGTGTGGCCCTGCTGTGCTGTGGTCCTGCACGGCGCCTGTAGCTAGGAGTACCGCACAGGGACAGCTGTGCTGCAGACCTTTTCTCGAAGCAGTGGAAGCTTGCGTCACACCTGCAGCGCTGGGTAGCCCAGTGGTCCCATACGGCCCAACAGCTGCATCCAGTGTATGAAGAGGGGCCCGTGCGCGCGCGGCAGAGCGTGCCCTACAATGTCCTCTTCAACGGCTACCAGGGCCCCACTGAGGAGATCCCTGCCAATGACCCTCTGGTGGCGGTGCCGGCCGTGGGCACAACCGTCCCTTACGGCGTGCACGTGACGCTGGCAGGCGCGCGGCCGCCGCACTCACTGTCAAAACAGCTACAGTTTACACCAGTGCCAAGCGCAATGCATCATCCGACCTTTGGCACCTGCCAGTCACACGTCTCTTCTGGCTGATGTTCGTCCACTAGAACAAGTCACCTGTGACATTGCGTGTGTGCTTGGATGCTTTGAGCCGTCCTCTTTCCCGAGACCCTCTGATTAGGGCAGCATGCCGCTTGCCTGCTGAGATGACACCCCGCCACAAGCACATCAGGCAAATTTGCACAGGCCTGTGTACGCTGGTGCGGCTGCCATGCTTTAGAGCGCAAAAAGCCATGATCAGCGCAGCAGGGCTGCACCGGTGCACACCTGTCCCTCCGCAGCACCCGCGCACGTTCTTCCAAGCTGCGAGGTGCATCACTTCCAAACAGCCTGGGCGGGCGGCAGAGGGCGCGGTCGACCTCAAGGGCGTGGCGACCGGGTCCGTGTACGTGTCGTGGTCGACGGGCACGCCGACGCTGGTCACCAACCCGGCGCAGATCAACCAGTCGGTGGCCGGCGCCAACCGATTCATCGACGACTACCCGCAGTCGCCCAACTACAGCTTTGCGCCGCAGACGCCCGACCCTTCGTCCGTGGCCTCCGTGGTGACGCCCGTGCACGGCATGGGCTGCTCATTGGTGGCGCATGAATGTGTCGCTAACGCGAGCAGCCACGTTGTTGTCAACACGCAGACTCTGCCTGCACACAACTTGCAAGTCAGTGGCAGCATGTTGCATAATATATCATGCATTCACAAACAGGCCGACTCTGTGTATGCCCGTGCAGGTGAGCTGGGGCACAAAGTCTGGGTTCTACCTGAAGAGTAACAACGGCACCGCCCGCTCCTACATTCAGGTGTGCGAGCGCTTGTGGCAGTCCTGACAATGATGGCCTGCTCATGGTGATCACACAGCCGGCAGAGTCCTGAGGAGCGTGGCAGCGTAAAGTCAAAGCTCATGGGAACATGGAAGAAGAATGCCATGCGAGGGGGTTAGCCACATGCGCTTGTTGCGCACAGCACACCCACCTGCCTACACACAAGAAGCGTTGAAGTATGCGTTATGCTGTCTACGATGTTGATGCTGCCAAGCATTTGAGTATGTGACAGTTGCATGTGGCGGGCTGCAGACGTACTTCTTCAGCGGCCAGACCTTCATCTCGCAGCTGTTCCACCATGTGCATGTCACTGGCCTCCCGTACGGCAAGACGTGCGCCCTGGCAGCCCTGTCTGTGCTTGTCTTGACCAACATGCAACGCTGAAAAGCTGCCGCTCCTTGTGTGCACAGTGTTGCAGTTGTACACCAACTTGCACACCAACGTCGTTGTCCCGTACTTTTTATTGAGCGCATGGCTATTGCATGCTCTTGGCAGATCATGCAGCTGCTGATGCTGCTTGTGTGCTGGTTCCGCGCAGGATCTACTACCAGTGCGGCCCGACCAGGGCCTGTTGCTAGGCCCTTGCAAGTGTTGAGAGTCTGGAGGCCCTGTGGCCAGTGCAACACAAGGCCCAGTTGCATTCACATTTAGCCTGCCACGATGTCTGGCTGCAAACTCCTGTCACCTCTTGTTGTGCATACTGTGCCGCTTACAGAAAGTGGCTGGCCACTGCATGCATCTATGCCTTGATTTGCCTGTTGCCATGTTATGAGATCGGCTGGCCTGCTCTGGGAGCACGCGGCAGCGTGAGCAGCCAGCGAGGCGATTGTGCATTTAGCGTTACAAGAAGCTACCTGACCTTGGCCCACGACGTCTTGACGGGTTCTGCATGCACGTGTCCTGCAAGCCGATATCTCAGACCCAGCATCGAGTTTGAGCCGGATTGACTGTGCGGCAGGATCGGCGACCCCACCATTGGCGGCACTGCGCTGAGCGGCGAGTTCACGCTGCAGCTCAACAACAGCATGGTGCCGTACGCTCAGAACTACCCCGTTCGGCACGCCCCTGTTGACCATCTTGACCATCTCACCAACTCTTGAAAGCCCTCTAGCATGACCAAATATTTGCTCAGTGCAGTCTTGCCGAGGGGCAGTGTGTCCCCGGTTGTCAACTGCGTGTGCGCGCCCAAGTTCTGAGGACCTGCGCGCAAGGACGGACTGACAGACCTTCCCCACTCGGGCAGCACACCCACGAGCTGCGTGTGACTCGCGGCTGTGGCCTCAGGGTGGGCATGCTGGCGGACACCGGCACCACGTACAACTCCAGCATCACCTTCCAGCACCTGGTCGCGCACAACCCGGACGCCCGCCCCCCCCCCCCCCCCCGCGCGCGTGAGCAGGCAGAGCTTGCCGCTGCGCCTGGGGGGCAGCCGCACCAGGTTGTTCGCCGAGAGCTGCTGCAGGTTGTTCGCTGAGAGCTGCACCAGGTTGTTCGCCGAGAGCTTTGACTGCTGCCGTGTGGCCCTCTGCGCGCCTTGCTGCCTGGCGTTGCGAAAAGGCCATTGCGGGCGCGTGTGTCAGCATGTGAGCCTGTATCATGCAGGCCATGTGTATGCACTCCCGTGTGCCTTGCCTGGCGCTGTGTGTCAGGCTGGCCTCAGGGTTCACGCACTGCATGCTGACCAGTGTGTGTGTGCGCGCCGCAGTTCGCCCTGTTCTTCGGAGGTGCTGCCCTGCCCAATTCCTGCTTAGGGCTAGGGTGTGGTTGGATCATGTGGCACCTCACCCCTTCCTCTTAGATTCCCTGCCATTGAGCTTACAGTCCAAATGATCAGGGCGCAACCCTGGCATAGCAGTGCCGGTATGCTGCTATCCCCACATGTTGCTATTTGCAAGGCCTGTGAGGCAGGCTGGGCTGACACGGGCCGTTGGCGCTAGACCTGTCATACGCTGACGACTACACGTCTACGGGCATCCCCAACGGCGCTATCCCGCTGCCGCTGTACGCGAACAGTGCCGTCAGCCAGGCCCAGACCTACCAGCCCCACTGGTGCGCCGCTGACCAGCACCTGTGGAAAGCTTTGGCAAACGCGGGTTGCGATACCATATGTTGACAGCAAAGCCGCGCTGCTCCAGGTTGCATGCACTTCCTGAGCACTTGCACCCTTCCCCCGGGAGGCTGCCAGCCTCTGACCTGTACGTGCTCTGCCGTGTGGCATGAGCCTTGCCAGTTGCCCTGTAGCTGCAGAGCAGATGTCAGTTCACAGCATGCATGTCATGCCTCTAGGCAATTTGGGCATGCTGAGTACTGTGGGCTCTGCCGACCATGCGCCACTTCACGCCCTCCCGGGGTTCAGTGTCTGCCCGCCTGCCAGCAAGTGCGCTCTTTGCCGCTGCAACACTGTTTTTGTTGCGGCAGGGACAACTTCTTCCAGCTGCTGCAGGGCAGCGGCGATGGCCCGTCCCTCCCGTACATGTTCCTGCCGGGCAACCACGAGGCGCGTGCCCGCACCTGAGGGCACAAGTGTTGTCTCAGGGCTCGCATTTCTTGTTGTCAGCTGCAACCAACGAGCGCATGTGTTCAGCAAGTAGGCAGCACAAGTGCAGCGCTGCTCAGCGGTCCTAGAGAGTATGGTCAGAGACAGCTCCAAGCATGCAGCTGTCGGCCGCATTGCTGGTCAGCCAGCAGGGGTGCTCTCTGTTACGTCTGACTTACAGGCACATAACCTCATTAGTCAAGGATGGTTTATTTGTTGAGCACAAGAGAGGCGACATCACTAGTGTCAGAGACTGCATTGCTGTCACATGGGGGCTAAGGCGTACCCTTGTTGCACGTTGGCGCAACCAACCTCTTTTTGTGTTAGCGTTATGGGTTATAGGGTTAGGGTTACAGTGCAGTCACTTGATGGCGCCCTTGTTTGCATTGTTGCTGCAAGGCAGCATGAGACACCTGGTGCTTGTGAGGGAGGTGACGGCTCCACGTGACAAGCAAGCGCCGAGCTGCAGGCGCGCAACCATGCCCTGTGTTCTGGTGCAGATTGAGCGCGATGAGCAGCTGCTGACCTTCCAGTCCTACATGAACCGTGTGCGCACGCCGTACGAGCAGTCGTTCTCGACCAACCCGCTGTACTACTCGCTGGACGTTGGGCCGATCCACATCATCATGCTCAACTCGGTGCGGTGCTGTGCCGCATTCGCCTCTGTCCTGTGTAAAGCTCAAGTTTGGCAAAGATATTGCAGATGGTACCATGACCTGGGAAGCGCATTTGCACCTTTTGATAAGTGTCGGCGAGCGCATGGCAACTGTCATTGTCAGCATGCGCGCTGTATGGGTGCTGTAGGATTGCAGGCGCGGTATCGCACATGCACGTCCTGCCGCAGAGATCTGGCAGTAACGTGGCCTTGCGTCTAACCAGAGTGTATCAGAGGTAACCACATGCAGGTCTGCTTAGGAGGCATGCTTCACCAGGCCCGTCAAATTCACGCATGGGGTTACATTTTGCCGCGCAGTACGGCGGCCTGCTGCCCAACCTGACCATCAACACCAACAACACCCAGCAGCAAGCGGCCGCCCAGACTGGCAACAACGGCGCTATCATGAACCCGAACGGCAACTACCCCTACTCCACCTTCGGCTTCAACCAGTTCTCCTGGTTCCTGAACGACATCGGCCGCGTGGACCGCGGGCGCACGCCCTGGGTCATCGTCGCGTGGCACACGCCGCCCTACAACAGCTACTCCACGCATTACAAGGAGTTCGAGTGCGGCCGCCTGATGATCGAGCCCTACCTGTACGCGAACGGCGTGGACATCGTCATGCACGGCCACGTGCACGCGTACGAGCGCACCTACCCCATCAACAACTACGCCGTGGACCAGTGCGGCTCGCGCTGGATCACGATCGGCGACGGCGGCAACATCGAGGGCTTGTACAAGACGTTCGCGTCGCAGGCCGGCACCTCGCCGTGCGTGGCCACCAACAACGCGACCTACTCCAACGGCTGCGCGGTCCAGAGCGTCACCCCGTCCGTCCTGCCCCAGGCGCGCGCCGCACTGCTGCCTCTCCCCCGCGCGGTTCTCATTCTTAGTGCGGTCTACACTCTGGGTGCGCATGCAAGTATGTGTGTGCAGACCGATGCCCCAAGACCTGCCGCGCCTTGTCCTGGGCCCTGTCAGCCCCGCTGTTCCAGATTGCCATGCCGGTCGTAGCTCGGCAGTGTCAACATGCAGCTGCATGCAAAGCGTAGGTGATGCTATCTTTGATGCAGTCATCTGCTTACCTTCGTTCCCGAGTCAAACTGCGATGCTAGCTCTGACAGCAGGGATCAAAGGGCTGCCCCCTTTGTGCAGCAGTAGGTGTGGATGTGGCACATGCCTGCTTAGCAGGCAGACCTGGCCCCTTAAAGTGCTACCGGAGCAGCACCAAGCGCTGCGGCGCCGCCTCTCACGCACATTGGCTTTGTTGCCGCAGGCTTGCACGACTCTCCAGAACGGCCTGTTTGCGCCCAACGCCGGTGTACAGCCGCCCTTGTGCGCCCCCACTCGCGACACCTGCTTTCAAATACCTGGGGTCCCGCGCCGTATGCTACGCTGCTGAGCATGCTCTCTGCACGCGCCTTTGTTGCATCCTCCTCCTCCGCACACTGCCCCCAGACTGCCGCACAGTGCCAGACATGGCTCTGCCTTGCTGCATTGCGGCGTGCAGCATATTGTGCAGAAGCTTAGCTGTGGCTCTGCATGGTGCTAACAGTGTCATGAATGTGCGCGTGCAGCTCGGCCTACCGTGAGCCTTCCTTCGGCCACGGGTGCGTGCCCCGCCTCTGGAAGCTGCAATGCTGTGTCATGACCTTGTTGGGCTGGAGCAGGGCTGAGCGCGCATCACAATGATAGGGCGTCGCCCTTCCAGGGGTTGAATGAAGTGTCGGCCTGAGTGCATGCAGTGTTTCCTGCGAGATGAAGCCCCAGCTTGCTGCCAGCCTCGCATGACAGAGCAGCGCCTGTTTGCAAGAGTCTGTTGCGCAGCAGTCATGCTGACAACTGTTGGGGCTGTGTGTGCAGCATCCTTGAGATCCTCGACCCCGTCAACGCTCAGTGGACCTGGTGCGTCCAGCCGCCTCCCCTGTTTTCTTGCCCTGGCGGCACCCCACTGCCTGATATTGGAGCACACCATGTTTTCTCCTTTGCGCTTTCAGCCACAGAAAAGAGCCCACCGCTGACAGGCACATCATACACGTCCAGGCCCTTGCCAAGCCGTCTGCAACTGCCCCGGCATGCCATTCTCATTGATTGATTGCCTGTCCCGCACCCGCTTCTGTGCATGGCACTGCGGCTGCTCATGCGGGTCTGCTCACATCGACAAGACCCGTCCCTGCTGCGCATTTGTCCACTGTGCCATGTCATGCTGACGTCCTGCCCGCGCCACGCCCGCAGGTACCGCAACCAGGACGGCGAGGCGGTGGTGTCCGACTCGGCGCTGTTCACGCGCAACACGGTCGCGTGCCCCAACAAGCTCAAGCCCAGGTACACGGCGCCGGGCGCGGTGTCGGGCAAGCTGGACCTGGGCAAGGCCAGCCTGCCGGGGCTCTCCGGGCTCAACATCCCGCTTCCGGGCGCTAGCATTCAGAGCAACCCGATGGTGCAGGCCGTGAACAATCAGATCACGGCCGCCACGAGCGCGATCAACGCGCTGCCCTGAGCAGGGCAGCCTGTCCTTCTTGCTATTCCATATGTAGCGCTTTACCTGCTGCAATTTACACATTTGAGTCTCTGAGGTGCTGTCAACGCCGTGCGAAGTCGTTAGGCGCTGCGACTTTCCGCGGCTTTTGAAAGCGCATGCCTGAATATCAGGCATGATAGGTACTCCAGCGCGAGGTTCAACAGGAAGCTGCGGCATCAGGCTGAACCTGGCCCCTTCTTTCCATGCATGCGGGAAACATGCAGGCAAGCAGCTTCCACTCCTCCAGTAGATGCATTGTTTAGTGTTTTGGACGCTGCTTCTGAGTGTGCCCATGCTTTTTGAAGAGTATCTGTGCTGAGTATTCATTTGTCTGCCAGCGGTTTCTTAGATACGTCCAGCTGCCAATGCTGCCCCCCATATTTGGATGTGGTGGGCTGCCTTGGGCTGAGTGGGCAAGCACATCCCCATGCAGTGTGCAGCCTGTGCGGTGCGCGACATGGGCGCCGGTGCCTGGGTATGTGCTTGCCACAAGGAACCAACTTATGCGGAGAGCGGCCCCAGTTTGTTACGACTGGGACGGTGCTTGGAGCGGGTGGGCAGGGAAGAGGTGGGCGGGCGCACAATCAGCATCTAGACAGCGGGGCTTTCGGAGAGCCAAGAGACAGTTCATTAGATGCGCTGCTGTTCCCATGAGCAGGCAATGTAAGATTCTGAAGCGTCTACCAAAGTGTAAGGTGATGCTTCTGGCTGGGCAAGTAAAAGGCCTCTCTGTTGCACTGCCCAGAAGCACAGTAACACCAGCGCAGCCTCCCAATTGGGAGCCCACCTGCGCACACCTTGGTACCGAGTTCTGCGCACTGCTAGTCCCAAGGAGCAGCGGTGATGCGCAGAGAGCACCACCATGCCCGAAAGCAAGGAGGACAGGCGTTTCCTGCCTACCCTAGCTTTTAACATCTCGAGGAACAGCCAAAGGGGCTCGACATTTGCTCAACTCTCCCGCATATTCACCGAGCACCGAGCTGCCAGACTCTGACCAGGCTTTCCGCACTTAAGTGTTTCGAGCGAGACGGTGCACTGACTGTGTGAGAGTGCGATGTATTGGCAGTGCCAGCGACACAGCGTCAGAGTTGCGGTGCGTATCAGACACACGTTCTGTGCCTTCCGGTCAGCTGGAAGCGGGCGGCACTGACCTAGCTTTGCTTCCTTAAAAGCTTGTCTGCTTTTTCGTAGAGTGGCGACTGCACAAGACTGACGAGAGCTGCCTGCTATCTAGGTAGCCAAGGAAGCTATATTCCACCTGCTGAGAGATCTGTTTACGTAGCAGGCTCACAGTGGTTTGCACACGTCCGTGACAGACGCCGTTATGCGTGCAGCCATGTGGCGCGCGGTGGTGGCTGCGCTGCTGCTGGCGGCGGCAAGCGCGCACGCCCAGACCTACACGCTGGACCTGCAGAAGCCCCAGCAGGTGCCGCAGGCCCGCTCTGCTCTATCTGCTCTCTCTGCTCACTCTGCTCACTCTGCTCTGGCCAGGCAGTCTGCGGCCAGCAGGTTATTGCACAAGCCCCCTCGCGAGCTTGCAGGAGCTTGCGCCGCGCAGCGGCTGCACCAGAGCCGGCGCACCTGAGCACAGCCGCTGACGAGCGCACACGCGCGCCGCAGAGCGTGCCGTACAACGTGATCTTCAACGGCTTCAACGGCCCCGCTGAGGAGATCCCCTCGAACAACACGCTTGTGGCGCCCCCGCCCGGCCTGGGCCCCTACACGCCCTGGAGCGTGCACACCGAGCTGGCCGAGGGCTCCACGACCGGCTCGGTCTGGGTGTCCTGGTCGTCGGGCCTGCCGTCGCTGGTGAACAACCCGGCGCAGGTCAACCAGTCGCTGCCGGGCGCCAACCCGTACCTGGACGACTACCCGCAGGCGCCCACGTACGCGTTCCGCCCGCAGACGCCCGACCCGGCGTCCGTCGCCTCGGTCGTGCAGTGGGGCACCGCGACCGGCGCGTACACCAACAACGCGACCGGCACCGCGCGCGCCTACATCCAGGTGCCCCTGCGCCCGCGCAGCGCCCAGCGGCGCGCAGTGCGCTGTGCATGGTCCCCGCCCCCTGGTTCCGGCAGGTCGCGCAACACGCCGCATGCATGCATGCATGCATGAATGCGCCCGAGGCCCGTGTGCTGTGCTGGACAACAGGTTTACCTCCGCACCTGCCTGCAGTCTGGTTCAGGGTGCTCTACACCATGTGCCTCGGCCATAGCAGTGCGGGTCTGTTTTCGGCAGAGCCCTGTGCTGTGGGCGCGCAGACGTACTTCTTCTACGGCTCCACTGCCATCTCGCAGCTGTTCCACCATGTGCATGTCACGGGCATCCCGTACGGCCAGAAGTGCGCCCCTTGCGACACTTATGATGCAACACATGATGCGACACACACTGCATGAGGCGTGACGCCGCTGCTACCGCTTCTCATGTGCACCGCTCAGCCTCCAGGAATGCCGTGGCGCACCTCAGCTCCAACCCATGAATGTGTCGTGTGCTGTTGTCCTGCGTCTGAAGTGTGGGATTGTGGCGCTGCGCAGGATCTACTACAGGTGCGGTCCAGCTTCGCACGCTGCAGCGCTCGCCATGCAGGCCCAGCGCGGTCTGCTGTCCTTTAACAAGCCGCCCGACCCATGCTTGCAGCCCAAGGCTCAACGGGCACGCTCATGGCATGACGTCTCTTGCAGAGCTCCGCATCACATGTTGGCAATCAAGCGCGGGAGTGTATGTAACTCCAGATGTCTTCGTAAGCATGGTCATGTGCAGCCATATGCTGTGCCGCTATAAATGCAAGCAGGCTGTAAAAGTTTGCTCGCAGAATATATCTCAAAATACTGAGGAGAGAGTGCCGCGGCGCAGGGTGGGTGACCCCAGCCTCGCGCTGAGCACTGAATTTACGCTGACGCTGAATTCGAGCCTGCAGCCGTACGCAGCCAACTACCCTGTCAGGTGCGCGTCCGCGCCACACAGCATGCCCATGCCCCGGCCAAGCTCTGCAACTGCTCACGCGCTCAGGGTCTGCCCAGTCAATCCAGACCGGGTCCCGTTATGCAGGAGGCTAGATTGGCTTGGGTCAGTGCTTCCCGTGAGTGCATAGATGCTTGGTGCATGCACGCTGCCGCACCTTGCAATGACATGCATGTCGCTGTGGGGCTGCGCCTGCCTTTGCGTGCACCGTCCAGTAGGCAGGCATTCCACACCCCTCAAAGGTTTAGGCTGCTGTTTGGTATGGTGCCTGTTTGGTTAGCTCAAACCTGGAGCGACCACCTCCTCTGTCACCAGCATCACATGGTGACGTCTGGCCCACACATCGTCATATTGGCAAGGCAATGCTGTGTCGCCGTGGCGCCAGGGTGGGCATGCTGGCGGACCTGGGCGTGACGTTCAACTCCACCGTCACCTACCAGCACATGGTCGCGCACAACCCGGACTTCGCCATGTTCATGGGCGACCTGTCGTATGCGGACGACTGGTGATCCACGCCTGCTTGCTTCGTGAGGCACCTCAGCCCGGACCTCTCGTGCTGCTGTGGTCGCGAGTCATGCACTCGCCACTTCACCATCGTCCTGGATACAATTGCATGCGTTTTTGCTCACATGACTGAGACCTACTCTCTCCTCCACACCTGCTGCATGAAGCGATGGACAGCGCGCAACAGAACACGGCGTCTTACAGGGCCGTCTCCATGCAGGAACTCCGACGGGACGGACAGCTACTACGCCAACGCCCCGTACCCCGAGTTTGCGCTGACTGGCAGCGACCAGTACAGCACCTACCAGCCGCGCTGGTGCGGTTTTACATGCAATGGCTCTGTTTGCACTGCAGTGAGAAGCGCTCCTCCTGCACGTAGCCTTAAGATGGCTTGAACACATCAGTTACTTAGAGAGCTATATTGTTGATTCAGAATGCACAGTTGCTTTGAGATTGACCCGTCTGTGTTTGCCCATGCTGGGCTCATGGTTGCAGCAGAGGCTCAACATTGAGTGGAATTGCAGGGACAACATGTTGCAGCTTCTGCAGAACGCCGGCAACGGCCCGTCCCTCCCGTACATGTTCCTGCCGGGCAACCACGAGGTGCGCGCGCATGCCTGGCGCACCCTGCTGGGCTGTCTGAGCGCAGTGCAATGCACTGTGTGCAAGCACTGCACGGTCGTCGGCTTCATGCCTGTCATGCATGATCGAAGAGCATGCCCTGCGCCTGCTCCTTGTCACACAGGCTTGTGTGCGCTCCAGAGCGGGTGGCAGGGTGCAGGCACATGCACTGCACAGGTTGTTGCAGCCTAGCCTCGGCAGAGGCACTGGGTTGTATGTCGTTCGTCGACACTGGAGAGGTACTCCACACAGCAGAGTTACTGAAGGTACCGATGAGAGGCCGTCGCTTGACGCTCTGTCGCGGCCGGGGCGCAGATCGAGCAGGACGAGCAGCTGCGCACGTTCCAGTCGTTCAGGGCGCGCATCCGCACGCCCTACGAGCAGTCGCTGTCGACGAACCAGCTGTACTACTCGCTGGACGTTGGGCCGATCCACATCATCATGCTCAACGCGGTGCGGCGCCGGGCTGCCAGGCGCCCTGCCCCACGCACCCTGCCCCCGCCCTACCATGGCCGGCGGCCACCTGTGGCACGCATGCCCATGCAGCCTCAGCGGCCCCGGCTGGCAGATCCAGGCGGCGCTGCCCACAGCACACCCTCTCCGCCAGCGCTGCATGTGCCCCGATCGCTTGCCAGCATGCGCCGCAGTGGGTGCTGTGCCGGCAGCATGAGCTTGCGCACGCTGAGTTAGCAAGCAAGCCAGTGCACGAGCATGTCGCGGGGCTTACGGGACTGGTGTCCCGCAGCTCCATGCCCTTATGCGCTCGCCCGCCCTCTCTCCCGGCAAGCCCACAGCGCCCCTAACAGGTTGCATGTGCCGCGCGGGACAGTACGGCGGCCCGGTGCCCAACATCACGATCAACACCAACAACACGGGCCAGCAGGCCGCGGCCGAGCTCGGCAACGCGGGCACGCCGCTGCAGCCCGACGGCAACTACCCCTACTCCTCGTTCGGCTACGACCAGTTCTCCTGGTTCCTGAACGACATCGGCCGCGTGGACCGCGGGCGCACGCCCTGGGTCATCGTTGCGTGGCACCAGCCGCCCTACAACAGCTACTCCACGCACTACAAGGAGTTTGAGTGCAGCCGCCAGGCCATCGAGCCCATCCTGTACCAGAACGGCGTGGACATCGTCATGCACGGCCACGTGCACGCGTACGAGCGCACGTTCCCCGTGAACAATTACGCCGTGGACCAGTGCGGCATGCGCTGGATCACCATCGGCGACGGCGGCAACATCGAGGGCCTGTACAAGACGTTCGCGTCGCAGAACGGCACCTGCTACTGCTCAGCCCAGACCAGCTCCGGCAGCTCCAACGGCTGCCCGTGCCTGGACGTGCTGCCGAGCACGGTGCCGCAGGCGCGCCCCAGAGGCGCCTGCTCTCCGTCTTGCACGGTGTCAGTCCCCTAGACCCAATGGCCCCATGTCCCAGCAAAGTGCTCAGGGTGCATGCGCCGCCCAGCGCGGCGCAGCAGGTATCCTCGCCATCCTTGACCTCACAACCCGCTCCATACCCCGCACCCCCCTCAGCGGGGCCTCTGCCATGCGGAGGCCGTGCCAGAGTGTGCTGTGCCCCATGGCAGCTTGCTCTGGACACAACTTAAGCAGCCACCTGGAGTGACATTACCTGCCCTGCGCCGCAGGCCTGCGCGACCTTCCAGAACGGCCTCTGGGCGCCCATTAACGGCACCCAGCCGCCCTTGTGCGCCCCTCCCCCATGCCGCTCTGCTCTGACACAGTATGGCTAACGCTCTGCCCTTCAGGGCAGGGCCGTACGTTTGCCAGTTCTTGCAAATGCTGTGTGCACGTCACGCTCGCCCTGGCTGCGTTCCTGCTGGGTTGACGTGGGTGTCGCGCATGTGGCGCCTTGCACCAGGTCATGATGGCATTTAGCCCCGAAATTGGCTGCTGTGCATTGCCTGTCGAGCTTGGCTGCCCCGAGCCCTGTAGGTGACAGCGTCTGCATGCGCGTGCGCAGCTCCGCGTACCGCGAGCCCTCCTTCGGCCACGGGTGCCTACCCTTCCCCGTGCACCCCAATCCTGTCGTGTTCAAGACTCGCCATATCCAGCCGTGCCATGACAGGCTGCGGCTCTGCCGATTTCTGCCATTTACCCTGATTGCGCAGCCATGGGCTGGCGTGCATGCAATTTATCCTGGGTGATGTTGTGCGGCCCTTGTGAGTTTCATGATTGTCACCAGACATAATCATGCAGCTCCCCGCCGTACTTACAGGCTGTGTGGTGTGCTGTTCAGCATTCTGGAGATCCTGAACGCCACGACGGCACAGTGGACTTGGTGCGCGCACACGGAAAAGCTCCCAGGCAGAGCAAATTTAATGTGGAGTGCTTTCATGCATGTGGGTGATGTTTTCCCGGCCCAGCCTGCAGACGCTTGTCACAACATGCAGCATATGCCTAGAGACGCAGGAGCACACCTGCCTGCCATGCGCAGTGCGCATGGAAGCCCTGCCCTGCATGCACTGCAGCCAGGACGGCGAGGCGGTGGCGTCCCACACGGTGCTGTTCGAGCGCGACGCAGCGGCCTGCCCCAACACTTTGAGCTCATATCTGACCGCCTGGCAGCGCCCTGTGTGACTCGCGCCCGGCGCCGGTCTTGTGCCCGCCCCGCAGGTACCGCAACCATAACGGCGAGGCGGTGTCGTCCGACACGGCGCTGTTTGTGCGCAACACGGCGGCCTGCCCCAACAAGCTGATGCCCAAGTACACGCCGCCGGGCAGCCCCACGCCGACGCCCACCGCGACGACGCGGCCGACCAGCTCGCCGGCGCCCAGCACCACGGCGTCCGCCACGCCCGCGCCCACCACCACGCTCAACCACCACGACGCGTTTGTCAACGCGGTGGTCAACAGCCCCAATGCGCAGGCGCTCGAGAATGAGATCACCGCCTTTACAAGCGCGCTCAATGCGCTGCCGTAGAGCACCGCATGCCCCACCCCTCGGCAGCGGGGCTTGGTGTTGTGCGTGTTTGCGCGCACGGGCCGTGGGCCTCCCGTGAGCTGTATGCGGCCGGCCGGCCAGCAGACTGTGTGTAAAGTAAGCAGGGTGCAGGGATTTTGCTGCCACCTGCTGCCCCGCCCGGGACATGCATGCTGCGCGAGGGGGAGGCCTGCATCTAGTTAATTGCTTGCAAGGACTGCTGGGCAGGCAGAGCCGCCAGCACAACCTGATTTTGTGAATCTGGGCTCTGTGGCAAGCCACATGGCTCCCGTGCCTGCAAATGTGGTTTCCCAGCCAAGGGAGTTCCCAACAAAGAACATAAACTTGCAGGGTGCAATGCGCTGCCATCTCAGCTGCCTAGGACAGCATGCACGGCGCGATGTGAGGCCTGTGTGTGTCTCTTGTTGTTGCTGCGAGAGTTGTTGAGCGGAGAGGGGTTTGAGGCCAGCACGCTTCCTTGGCTGCAGGTGGCATGTCATTGGGTGTTGCATGTGCCGAGGCTCTCAAGAGCTGCCCGCATGGAGCGAATGACTTGTTGATGTCAATATTTCCAAGAGTTGCACTGAATGTGTTTGACTGCACGCTGGCATTGCATATGCTTCTTTGCTGTTCATTCTTTCTTTAGAGACATGCTGAGTCCCTGAAGGGGCAGCTCCAGGTACCTGAGAGGCCATAAGTTCACATGCAGTCAGCGTTGCGAGGCCCAGCTCCCTGCGCTTATAGGTACGAGGGTACCAGTGCGACCTCGCCACGCCGCGCAGGAGTATATGAAGGCCTGGAAAACCTATCTTTCATCAGCCTCTCAAAAAGGCTGATGAATCTCTCAAGGAGGTTGAAGGTTCAGAGCTTCCCTGTTACTGAGTAACTGTGCCTTACGAACTGACCCTAGACAGACAAGCACACTAATGTGCAGGAGGCAAAGACTCGATAGCAGGGCCGCCTCTGAAGCAGGGTAGCCTTTCGAACGCTGCAATCTCAGGCAAGAAGAGAGTGCTCCCAGATAAAAGTGAAGCCGGAGCTCCTTCGCTGCTGTGACCTACGCAACTGAAGCACACATCAAGCGCAGGGTGCGTCCTGCACACTAGACTTTGTCCTAGCCGGTTGACTGCGAGCAGGTCTGCGTATGGAAGCTTGCACAAAGCACGACGTGTGACCATGCTATCGTTGCCAAGCACTCCCGAAGCTGGGGTGGCGCCTTGAGCACGCCAGAGTGAGCCTCCGCTTTGCGCAGGGTCCGCCTGCTGGCCAAGGCCGTCACACCAAGCCGCAAGGATGCAGAGGACTGGTGCGCCGGAACTCACCCGAGGCAGCTCGCTTGCAGCTCCATGCTGCTTCACCGATGTCTTGCACAGCTTCTTTGGCCTTGGTATTGACAACTGTGTGAACATGCCTGCTCATGCTGCTGCGCAACGCTCTGACAGACGCACCGGCAGGCTTGCTGTTGTGTCAACATATGCTGCTGGGTGCTGTCATCATGGTCGCTGCCAGGCAAGGCTGTTGCCTCTAGTGCTAGCAGGCCAGGGACACGTTGAGCTACTGCGTGTCCAGCTGAGCTTGTGCTCGTGCTGCTGCTCCCAGCAGCGCGCGCTTAGCACAGCTGCTTCCTTAGGCCAGTCTCCTGTCACACCTAACCACTTCCGCTTCAACTCAGTAATCTGCTGAGGCTTGCACCCAGCGGTCTAGCGTACAAGTAGCTGGCAGTTCTGAGACGTAAAGGTGGCTGCAGCAGGCTCGCAGGCTCGCGTGCAGTCGCCAAGTGTGTGCGTATGCGATAGGTACCAAGCTCGCATCGCTTCTATCAGTGCTGTTCCTGACGGCCAGCTGTCTCCACGGTCTGCTCGCACCGCAGGCCGAACATAAGCGTCCACGCGCGGCAGGCTGCGCGCTCGTGGCGCTGCTGGCGCTGACGGCGCTGGCGGCGGCGCGCCCTACCCCCAGCCTGCAGCACCGGCGGCTGGATGAGCAGGACACGGCCGCCGGCACTGACCTCACTCACCATTTCGACCTGGGCAAGTTCCTGAAGACGCCGGCGCCTGCGGCGCCTGTGACGCCAGCGCCGGCGCCGACAACGACCCCGCCGCCTCCTACGACGACCGCCGCTGTCACGACCACACCGCGTATGCCTTCGCTTTAGCCACACCCCACGCATGGTGCTGCATGCGGGCCCGCTTGCATGGAAGCGCGCGCCACGGCCGTCACAGCGCCTGGCACAAAATGGCGCCTCCATATATTGAAAGCGATGCATGCATGCGCACCAACATACAGCGGCTTCGCATGCAGCGGGTTGGCATGTCGAGCACATGTGGTAGGTCACATGTTTTGCTACGTGTGGTTTGACAAGCAGCCTGTGCGCGCAGGCGCGACGACCACGGCGATGCCAACGACCACGCCCCGGGCCACCACCACGGCGCTGCCGACGACCACGCCCCGGGCCACTACCACGGCGCTGCCGACGACCACGCCGCGGGCGACCACCACCGCGCTGCCGACCACCACGCCGCGGGCCACCACCACCGCGCTGCCGACCACTACTCCTCGGGCCACCACCACTGCGCTGCCAACCACCACGCCCCGCGCCACCACCACAGCCAGCCCGACCAGCTCGCCGGCGCCCAGCACCAGCGCGTCCACCACGCCCGCGCCGACCACCACGCTTAACCACAAGGATAGCTTTACCAACGCCATCCTCAACAACCCCACCGCGCAGGCGATCGAGAACCACATCACGGCCGCCACGAGCGCAATCAATGCGCTGCCATAGGCGCGTCTCGCTCGGCGCTTGTGCAGGCCTGGCAAGCCGCCACTGTACCTGTAACCTCTAGTCGTCAAGGGGGCCCCGCCTATGTGCACTGTGGGCTTCCCAGCACGCTTCCCTGTGTACAAGCTGCACTGAGCTAGCTGCAGAGCTGTACGCTAAGCGAGCTGTGACCCGAAAGCTAAGCCTTTGGCAAGTCACGAGGGTGCGTGGCAGTGCCGTCAGCTGCCCTGCCTGTGCCTGGGCCGCGCATGCCATGCATGGGATGCTCTTGTGTATCTTTTGCTGGGGAGCTGCTGGGAGGGTGAGGCGTTGAGCCACGCCTCTCTCAGACACGCTGAGCCCAGCACTTGGTTGACCACTGGAACAGGCATGCGTCGGGGCTTGCAAGGGCTTCATGTGCGGAGTGCCTCCAGATCAAGTATTCATAGGTCCAGTGTGGTGATTATCATCACCCTTTCAAATGAATGTCAAGGGGGAACTCGTGAACTTGCCGATGGCAGCACCATATCCATGTGTGTAACCAGGCTAGATGCAGTACCAGCTGGCGCTCATGATCACAGAGCATAGCCTGCACGCCACAGAATGCTCCACGTTCCGCCACCGCAGGTTGCACAGCATGTACAGCGCACTCGGCTGAGTCGTTTCCCTGCATCAGGCTGCCCTGCAGTGGAGGGGTGGGATAAGGGTATGGACAGGACACGAAGTCGCAATGTGCGGATATGGTTAACGGTTTGCATATGCGTATCAGCATGGCCGCATGGCCGCATCGTTTTGGGGTGACTTGAGAAAGTTGATGTCAACTTTCACAAGGGTGATCAAAGCAAGGGTGCGCCCAACACTAGGGTTTGGTAGCAGCTCAAGCCTAGCTACACCTTGCCCACCTTGCCAAGTTGAAAGGGCGAAGCAGCGCACCGCGCAGCACATGGCAGTGCTGCCGCTCTCACACTCAGCCTAGTCGCCTGGGGGTCAGAAGCATGCGCGCCCCATGGCGCGCGCTGGCAGCGCTGGCTTGGCTGGCGGTTTGCCAGCGCTGCCTTCTGGATGCGGCGCTCGAGCTCAAGGATCCCGCAACAGATCCAGAGCTGGTGAAAGTCGCGCAGCTCACGGCCATGCCGGCAACACCGGCGCCTTCGCAGAGCGGCGCGCAGGCTGGCTGCTCGTCGGGCGGCTACCAGTGCGCTGGCTCACTGGCACTGCCAACATCTTGTTGTCTACAATTCCACTATTCTTTCCATGGCTGCACACCAGCTTCCGAACTGCTATAACAGCTGCTATTTCAGCGTGCAGCCAGTCTGCTAGCGTGGTTCACACGCTTGCTTCAGAGTGGCAGCTGGCGTGGCAGCGCAGCAGTCAGCGTACCAAAGCGCGCCTAGGCCTAGGCTCGGAGTTGGCGCAAGCTTGCTAGGCTGCGCTCAGCTCTTTCTGAGCACGAACAAGCTTTCCTGGCGCAGGACGGTGATGCCCACGGCTCCGCCGGACAGCAGCGGCGGCGACGACTCCAGCAGCAGTGCGGCACCCGCGGTGCGCATGCGAGTGATTATTGACACATCTGGCTGAGCAAAGTAGCACTCTGGTGCAGTGACTGCAAATGCTTGGCTCACTGACTCAGTTTCAGTTGAGTGAAGTCTGTTTGCAGGTGTCGCCAAAGAGCGTGGTGGTACGCTGCGACCCCGACACCACCACAACCTTGTTTGGCGACGGCTTTCCGGGCACTGGGGTGCGCGGCTGCCTGCGACTGTGTTTCAGTCTGTGCGCGTCAGGCAGGTGGGCAAACCATCACTAGTATCTTCTGGCGTCAGGACGGCGATATCCTACGCAGGGCAGCATGTGCGCAAGCTGACCACCTGGTGCTATATGCATGTGCCGTGACTGCTGCTGGGCAGCTGCCACCTCCGTCTTAAGCCGCACTAGTGCTCAAGAAGTTCACCTTGCAGAGGCCCAGCGAAATATGCCTCAGGAAGGCTGCCTGCCGGCGTGCGGCAGGCCGCTGCGCCTGGCTGCACAGGGCACCAGCACACTTACGTAAGCATACATGGGCATGCATACATGCCCCAAGCTCATGCGCCGATGCGGGGTGAAAGCTGAAGCGGGCTTGCCAGCAGGTCGGCGTGCAGCAAAACGTGCCGCTGGCTGATGTGGGCAACAAGCGGGCGCCTGTCGGCGGCTCGCACTTCCAGCCGCTTGCCACCAACCTGGCGGGGCTCGGGCTGGACAGCGGCGGCGCCGGCAGCGCCAGCGGCGGCGCCGGCGGGAGCGGCCCGCAGATCCTGACGGGGGACGCCGCGCTGGCCAGCCTGGGCGTGAACACGGCCGCCCCAGCCAGCCGCGGCCGGCAGGTGAGCGCGCACTGGGCGCAAACCCGACTGCTCTCCCTGACACTGACTCCGAAACTTAGTAAAAAAAGGTCAGGGCCATGGCGCCTGGCGGGCGAGCAGCACAAGTGCCGCGTGTCCCAATACAAGCGATGTTAAGAGACACTGCATAAGCACCTCAGGCAGCCCAGGGCGGTACAAGCTGTCGCAGCAGCATGGCCTGCATCTGCAAGCACGCAGCTCGTTCCCTGCCATCGTTCTGACGCCGCCAGTCGCCCGCAGGGCCATGGCAGCGGCACAGAGGTCAGCAGCACGAGCGGCGCCGCTGCTGGCGCGAAGAGCTACGCAGCGAACATTGTGCAGTCGGGCGCTGCCGCGCTGCCCAGCCAGACGGGCGGCTCGGCGGCTGCGGTCCAGCAGGGAGCGAGCCCGGTCGCAGGCTCGAGCGCCGGCGCAGGCGCGAGCCCCGGCGCGGCCGGTCAGCAGGTCGTCTCCATGCTCGTGCAGCAGCCGCGGACGCAGGCCGCAGGCGCGGGCGGCGGCGACAGCAGCGGGAGCAGCGGGGCCAGCAGCGGCGGCGGCGGCGGCGGAACCTCGCTGGTTGACCGCATGACCAACCACATCCTGGGCGCGGGCGCGGGCGGCGGCGGGACCAGCCTCACCACCGCGGGCGGCCAGGGGCTGCTGATGCCCGGACGGAGGCGGCTGCAGGGCAGGGGAGCGGGCGGGGTAGGGGCCGAGCGCACGCGGGCGCGGCAGCCAGCGCGGCGAGCCCTGCAGGGCTGGCGCGCGCGTGCACGGGGCGTGCGCTGACGCGTCACAGCCAGGTGGTGGATATGGCCACATGTACCTTTCAGCGAGCCGCTGGGCTGTACTGGCTGATCACCAGCCTGCTCGCCGTTGTCCAGGTCATGCATAGCCATTGCTGTCTGTCCGGGTGGCGCTGCCGCCAGACAAGCAGCACAGCCTGGCGCATGTCAAGAGTGAGGTAGCTAGGACGTGACGCCGCCATGTATCCCATCCTGTGTGCATGTTTTGCGCTCTCTGCTTCACTATTTTGACCGCGTTGCTACAGCGGCACACGCTGTGCAGCCTGATGTGACCCGCTGTTCGAGCTGTGAGCTTGTGAAGGCAACATGCATGTCTGGCAGCATGCACGTCATAACCTGCATGTATCTCCCCTCTCACTCTCCAGCAGTCCTCAGGAGCGGCGGGGTCAGCCCCAGCCACAGACCCCTCGGCAGGGTTGCTCAACATGTCTTACCCTGGTTGAAGCGCCTAATGAGGGCCGCTGTGCGCTGCATGAAACAGGCCTGGCAGAAAATTCTCCAGGTTGCCAAACTCCTCCACGCAGTGCCGCACCCAGCAGCGGCCCAGCTTGTCGAGATCCAGCACCGCCTACCGCACGGCGCCGCAGCAGCCCGCTGGCTGCCCAGCACCCACGCGAGCACGTGTGGCATTTGCGCACCCATGTGAACACAGCGTGTACCCCTTGAGTGGCATGAGGCCGCCTGGCATGCAGACATCCTCCTCCAACTGTCAAAGCCACCACATTAGGGCGTCCGCCCGTGTGGCCGTTCAGCAGTGCCTTGCGCAAGGCAGTGAGGCAGGGCGGGCGGGCAGGCAGGATAGGGAGCGCATGCATGGTGGGGTGGACGCAGCAGGCAAATAGGCCGTGAGCATATGTCAGGCGTGGCCGCACCCGCAGCGGCGGCATGTGCACCGCGCCCGCGGCGGCGCCGAGCTGCAGCACGCTGCGCAGCCGCGCGCCGCTGGGGCCGTCGGCCCACGCATGCACCAGCCGCATCATCGCGCGCCCGGTCAGCGGCAGGCGCTGCTCCATCTCTGTGCCGCCGCCGTCCAGGCGCGTGATCGCGCTCCTGCCGGCCAGCGGCAGGCGCGTCTGCATGCGCCGCGCTCGCGCGCCAGCCAATGCGCCGGGAGCGCAGCAGGCGCTGCGTGCACTGCATGACCGGCTAGCCGTGCTGAGCATGTTGAAGAGATGTGCGCTGCGGCAGAGCATGTGCAGTAAAGCCGCATGCACAACTGAGCCAAGGCATGCAGGGCCAACATGATGGCGCCGAGGCAAGTCTGGCGCAGGGAACCGTGATGTACAGCAGTGCCACGACGGGGCTCTCACTGTTCAAGCGACTAGGCCAGTCAGTGGACCCAGGCGCTCTGGCAGCTGCCGGAGCGCGCACCTGCTGTCCACAAATACGCCGCCGACCGCGTCGGAAGCCAGGCGCCGCGCCTGCGCGCTGTCGGCTGGGAGCAGGTAGGGCTTGCGCGACACCAGCGCCTCAATAATCCGCACCTGCGGGCGATGAGAGGGACGGCATCGCGGAGCCCGGGCGAAAAGCAGCGCGCCAGCATGTTGCAGGGCATGACCGTGGGAGTGTCTGCCCTTTCCCGACCGCAGCGGCAACAGGCTGCAGACATCATCGGCCTGCCAGGGTGGCCGCGGCGCGATGCCTGTGCGCGTGCATGAGGAGGCACGCGCTCAGCGCAAAGCTCCCGTTGGCAAGAGCGCGGCAGGATTCGGTATTACGCATGGTGTGTTGTGTCCCGAGATGCATGCATGCTGACAGGGCAAGGCCGCCCGCGCATACACCGCTCGGCGGCATCCGCGCAGGGCCTGATCCCATGGCCTGAATGCCGACAAGGGGGCATGCCGACCGCGCGCGGGACCCACGGTGGCGCCCGCGCCGGCTGGCAGCGCGCCGGGCGCGCGGCGGATGAGCGCAAAGCTGGCGTGGTCCCGGGGGTGCCAGACCCTGCGGGGCAGGCCGCTCCCATGTGGATGCGAACCTGGCGCGGGCCGGAGGTGCCAGGCCCTGAGGGGCATGCTGAGCTCTGGATATGCACTGGCAGGCCCTTCAAGGACGTGCGACAACACACCAGGAGCGCAGAGGTGCGGCGGGAGCTGCCAGAGCGGCGCAAGCGTGTGCAGAGCAGCGGGAGCGCCAAGCGCAACCGATGCAGTGCAGTGGAGACAGCAGAGAGGGCAACAGAGGGCAACAGACTGCTTGCACCCAGAAGCGCACAAGTAGTTGGGGAAGCGTGAGTGCGGGCCGGCCGGGTGCGGACGGCTGGCGCTGGCGGGCTGCGCGGACGTCCCCATCACGCCCTCGCCAAACCACCAGACCAGCATCTCCGTCGTCACACCGACCAGCGTGGAGTGGTTCACCTGGAGCGCGCGAACGGTCGCGGCCTGCTGTGACAGCCTGACGGGCGAGGCAGCGCTTAAAACAGGCTTGGGAGCAGCGCAGGACACTGCTCTATGTGCTGGAGAGGCAGTGTGGCGGTGCGGTGCGAGGGTCTCAAACGCATATGTCATAGGTTGCCTTCTGTCAGCGTAAAACACACGGCACAGAGGCTTGCGTGCGTGCCTCCATGGTGGCAGACCTCCAGCTGCTGTGGAACTTGACGGCTCGCTGAAGAGAGTGGTTTATAGGCCCAGCGCTGGAGAGGCCGTTCTCGGGGCAGCAGCGCCGGTTTCAAGTGCGTGGAGTGCCTCACCGCCAGGCATATGCCTGCTGTGACTGCAAGAACCTGCACCTTGCTGAGTGAGCGCTCTCAACGTGAGGAAGACGCGGTGGGTGCTTTACAGCCAACAGCGCAGTGCACAGGAGTGCAGATGCAGGACGCTTACCGCCGCACAGCAGGCAAACACGATGTGCGCCCACTTCATAGTTGCTTCTTGAGGTTGATGGTACATTTTGCTGAATAAGATAAGCGCGTCTGCCTTGTTACATCCTGCGGGTTTCAACACAAGCAGCACGCTGCATCCAGTGGTTGAAGGTTCGGCCTTCGACTCTCGCTTGAGGAGGACAGGCAACAAGCACTTTGTTTGTCCTTGAGCAGAGACTAAACCGTAGCAACCCTGTGCAGCCCATTAGGGCCTGTTAAGGCTCAGCCTGTTAAGGCTCATGAGAGATGTGGCTGACTGACAGGATGTGAGGTCAGGTTCATGGAGGCCTGCTCACAACGGCAGCGCCCCAACATAGTGCTAAGTCCGCCATAAAGGCCGGGCAGCCGGCGGGCACGAGGCTGCAGGCGGCGCTGCCATGCCGGTCAAGGACGCAGAGGGCGGCTCGCCTGTGAGCACGCTGGAGGTTAACCAGACGCCGCACCGCCGCGGTGCGCAGCGCGACGCGCTGGACGTGGACCCAGAGCGGCCCGATCAGCCGTATGAAGAGGCGCGCCGCGCGTTTTCGGCCACCTTCCCTGCCCTCACTGGTGGCGCCGGACGGCGCTTAAGATGTGGTGTTGGAGCGGCCTGGCGCGTCACGCCAGGGGCCGCGCTGCGCACCACGTGCGTGCCACGTGCGGCAGGCCGTGCGCGACTGCGCAGCTGCTCGATTGCCAGCGGGCAGATGTAAGACATATATGGGTGTAGTTTGTGCAGCCAGGACGCCTTGCGGGTTGCAGTGGTGAGCTACGTAGGCTAGCTAGTGAGGTGGCCACCTTGTTTGTACATACGGCACTATGCAGCAGGGCCTTTCCAGGGGGCTGTGCAGTGTGCACTCAATATGCCGAGCTGAGTGGTCAGAGTTCGCCAAGCAGTGGATTTGTGTTTGACTGTGACACCCGCCAGGCTGAACGTGAAGTGTGTCACATTTGCGCTGTTTCTTGCGAGCGCTGGCGCGCCCTTCCTTGGACCAGAGTTTGATGCACACCACTGCCAGCAGCTTGCCGTACTCAGCAGGACAGGCGCCGCACGCGCGACAAGGCGCCGCTTACTGCCCGGCGGCCGCGCAGATCCCGGACGAGCACGAGCACTTCTCGCACCGCGCGCCGTGGCTGCGCGCGGGCGTGCTCGGCGCCAACGACGGCCTGGTCAGCGTGGCGTCGCTGATGCTGGGCGTCGGCGGCGGCAGCGACAGCCTGCACCTCGTGGTGCTCGCCGGCGTGGCCGGCCTGGTCGGCGGCGCGCTATCGATGGCCGTCGGCGAGTACATCTCTGTCTCCTCGCAGCGGCGCGCGCCGCGCACTGCCCGGCGGCCTCACGAGATAGGTCTTGCTGATGCCCCTGCAGGGTTTTTCACAAACAGTAGAGAAGCTACTTGTAGTGAGAAGCACTCAGCCAGGGCACAAGGGCGCACGTTCAGGCGAGATGGGTTGTTGTCGCGCTGCCTGTCAGCGCGCGGGCCGCGGCAAGAGGCAGGCCGGGCTGTCGGATGCCGCGTAAAAGCACAAGCCAATACAAGGCAAGTGAAGCCTGTGGGGCTGCGCGGGGGCCAGGGACGCGGAGGAGGCGGATGTGGAGAAGGAGCGCGCGGAGCAGGCCAAGGGCCCCGCGCACCGCGCGCACGAGCTGGACGAGCTGGCCAAGATCTACGAGGACCGCGGCGTCTCGCCCGGGCTCGCGCGCCTGGTGCGGCGCCGCCCCCGGCCCCGCCGCGGCCCCGCCTCGCCCGCCCCCGCGGCCAGCCGTGCGCGGCCGCCCGGCCGCTTGCCTGTGCCCTGCTCCGTCCACCTCAGCAGCTCGTCGGCGGGCGCCGTCGGCCTGCGCGCTGCTGCGCTGCTCGCCAGCGCGCAGGCTGTTCACGAGCGCACGGGGCAGGTCAGGCCGTGGCGTCAGAGCATGGCAGGCGGAGCAGCAGGGCTGGGCGGGGGCTGTCCTGTCCCAGCTCGACACCTTGGGTCGACACCCAGTCCACATGGGATCCTTTCTTGCCCACTTACTGCAAGCGTCAGCAGTATGGAAGTGGGGGGCGGCTGCGGTGGCAGGTTGCAGAGGAGCTGACCGCAAAGGACGTCATCAAGGCGCACGCGCGCGACGAGCTCGGCATCGACATCGACGAGCTCAGCAAGCCGCTGCAGGCGCGCCGCCCCCGCTCGCGTGCTGCGAGTGAGCGTACCGGACTGCCCGGCAGCGTGCGCTTTTTGCACGTGTGGGCTGAGGCCGGGACGTTTGAGCGCGGCGCGCAGGCGGCGGGCGCATCTGCGGCGGCGTTCTGCGTGGGTGCGGCCGTGCCGCTGCTGGCAGCCGCCTTTATCCACGATTATGTCTGGCGCCTGGTCTCGCTGGTGCGGGCGCGGCCCGGCCTGTGGTCCTGTGCGCCTGGGCGCATGTACATCGATGTGTCATGTGTGTACCGGGGGTGGCAATATATGCTGTGGGATCACGCTGGTCCGCTGGCAGTTGATCGCAGTGCTCATGCATCACCCAGTTGATAGCCTGCAGAGTTTCAGGATTTGCAGTGGGTTTTGGGATAGGGAAGGTGACTGAGCATGCGCCGGGACGGTGACGATTTGTTAGGCTCGTTGGCCGAGCTGCTTATTGCAGCGGGGACGAGAGACACGACACTGTGGCTGAGTCCCATCAGAGCGCAAAATGTGCATTCTTGCAGTGTGGCCGCCAGCTGTGGGGATCGATGATGAGATCAGAACAAGCAACCCATCTGAGCCCATCTGAAGAAAGCTAACAACGTCGCTATACTGAGCTCCCCCAGCTGGCGCTGCCGCGCCCAGTAACCATGCACGTACCCTGGTGCTGCCTGACCTCCTCCCGTGGGTGTTGTGCTCGCATGCAGTGCGCCGTGCGAGCCTGTGGCTTCCGTCAGAGCATGGTGGGCTCGGGTACCGGGGCGCAGGTCTGACATATGGTATAAGCTCAGCCGCTCGCACGCAGGTTCTGGCGGCGACGGTTGCGCTGCTCGGCTTTGGCATGCTGGGCGCGGGCCTGGGCGGCGCCAGCCTGGCGCGCGGCGGCGTGCGCGTGGTCATCGGCGGCTGGCTGGCCATGGGCATCACGTACGGCTTCGGGCGCGCGTTTGGCATCGCCGGCGGCATGCTGTGATGAGGCGGCCGCGCGCTGCTCTGGCACCGCCGAGCAAGGCCGCGGCATCGCCGGAGACCTTCGCAGACGGGCCGGCGGTGCAATGCCCCGGTGGCAGCCCGCTGCCAGCGGTGTGTGAGGATATGCGGTAAACCGCGCGTGTGTGTTTGCGCTGCGTGGGCATGTGGATGCTGATGTGCTCGCCGCGCATTGCTGCGGGACGCCTGATCGTCCAGCGCTGGCTTGTTAGGAAAAAGTTAGGGAGCAGTGTGCGCGGCATGACGGGCTGCCCGTGAAAGGGCCTCCTGTGTTGCGGCAGAGCCATAGCTCGTTCAAAGTGATAAGTTGTGAAATGCTGAAACTGGCATGTTGACGCGCCGGCGTGTACAATAGCGACGTGTTGAAACCTATCGCGCTTGCAGGCCGGTTTACGGGCCTGTCGTGCGCACAAATGCCTGCACGCGGACTTGGTAGCTCGGGCTGCGGCTCTCATTGCAGAGGTGCTGCCGTGCTTTGTTTGGGACGGATGGTTCGCTGCATGATGTTTGCCACTTTGGCGGCTTTGACAATAAGCATTTGTTGCTTCTTGCCTCCTCTTTGTACCTCGACGCTGTGTGTTCCTGGCACTGTCTGCATGCGCTCGGCCCGGGGTGCGCGGCTGAGTGCAGGTGATGCTGCTCCAGGAGCAGTTGTGTGGACTGAACAATGTGACGAAGGTTCGTGTCGGCAGAATAGACTTTGGTGTAAAGGTGATCTATAGATGCATTTGTAAGTTCATTACCAGGCGAGCTACATATGCAGGTCCTAATCTTTGGCATCTGAGCGCTGAAACACTTCACGTGAGTTCATGGCTCAGTTTATTCATCATGCCAAGGCATACACAGACTGCTTACGCAGCAAGGCCTTCATGAAACCACATCTGTACATAGGGCAGGTCGTAAGCTCCACATCTGGTTTCATAGCTCGCCATGTCACACCAATACACCCCAAACACTTTCCAGATGCAAGATAGCCCCATCCCTGGCCACATGCCCATCATGCTTGTCGAACTACAATGCTCGCTATGCTACTACGACACGCATTCCATCCCCGGCACTAGCTAAAAAATGTTCCACACCCGCTGGCACCGCATGCACTCAACCGTAGCACCGGATGGCCGACGTGTCGTTCTTCTCGGTGGACTGGGCCATGCCGAAGCGCCCGCCGCGCGCCAGGTACTGCTGGTGGTACTTTTCTGCGACGTAGTAGTCGCCGGCCGGCTCCAGCTCGGTGACCACGCTGCGCCCGCGCACCTTTCGGAACGTGCCCTGCGCCAGCTGCTCGCCCGCCTCCATGAACGCCTGCGCGGGAGCCCAAGCATCCGATGCTGCCTGCACTCCAGATGCTCAGATCACGGCGTTCTGCTTGCACGCCCGCCGCCGTGAACGCCTGCGCGGGAGCGCAAGCAGCATCCGATGATGACTGCGTTCCAGAGGTCCAGCTTGAGACATTTTGAACGCGCGTGCATGCGCTGACCGAGGCGGCATACCGAGCACCTCTGCTCTGTCCGCTTCTGAGCACGCCCTGGCTATATCCAGCACCGCATGCTCAGCATGCAGTGCCGGTCGCCCCGCCCCCGACACAAACCTGCCGCCAGCATTCGCAAGGCCACGCTCATCAGCGCTCGGCTGAGCCGATGGCCGGCCGCACTGGCGGGCCGGGCGCGCCTTCCTCGCGGCGGCCTGCTGCTCCGGCGTGTGGTAGTACACGGCGCTGCGGTACTGCGAGCCCACGTCGCCGCCCTGCAGCGGACCCTGCTGCAGTGAGCTGGCCAGCCGCGACGCTGCGTACGTCTTGGTGCTCGGGTGGCGAAAGCCAGCATCCCCACGTCAAACGCACGCCTGCTCTGGGCACCAATGCGTGCTAGCAAATCTGATTACAATCCCTGGAGCATGGGAGAGGCGCGATGATGCCTTCCGCGTGGCATGCAGGCATAAGTGTCCTGTGCCAGCTCTGACGCTCCGCCGCTGAGGCACTGTGCGCCGCCCTGCCTGGCGGCCAGCGCGCGCCAGGCTGCACGCTGCACACGCTCTCACCTGTGCGGCGCCGGGGCGACCGGCGGGCGGGCGCGGGGCGGGCAGGCGCAGCGCGCCTGGCGGTTGCGCGTGGTGGGGTCCACGCGCCGGAAGAACTCGCTGAGCAGCCGCTCATAGCCGACCTCGCGCGGGTCATACGTGACCTGCCGCGTGCGCCAGAACAGGTTGGGGTTAGGTTTTTCACCCTGCCCCGTTGCTTGGTACCTGCTGCGCGCGCCAGCGCTGCTCCATGCAGCCCCTGCAGCGCGGGCATGCCGCCGGCATGCCCCTGCTTGCGGGGCAGGCCCTGCGCAGCGTCCTTCCGCATCTGCTCCCGGCAGAGGTGCCTGGTAGCGACAGAGCCCGCCACCATGATGAGGCTGCAGCCCACGACCAGGCCTTAGCGGGGACAGCTGCGCGCCGGCGTTGCAGTCGGCGCCGCTGCCTGCTTTGAGCTTTGGTGTGCACACGTGGGAGTACATGCCACCCGTGACGCGCTCGGTCGTCGACGCGCTGCCTGCTCTGTCCGCGACATCTGTGAGGAAGTCTGCTGCGCTTGCATTGCAGCCTTGATGCAGCCTGCACTGCAGCCTGCATTGCAAGCGCAGCCGAGTTCCTGCAGTATGTCGCGAACAGGAGCAGGCGCGGGTGGCAGCACGCGTCCACGACCGAGCGCGTCATGCATGGCATGCACTCCCACTTATGCACATCGGAGCCCAAGGCAGGCGCCAACTTCGATGCCGGCGCGCTGCTGTCCGCGCTGAGGTGCCAGGTCGCCGGCTGCAGCCTCGTCCTGGAGGCGGCCTCTGTCCCTACCAGGCACCTCTGCCGGAAGAGCAGCTGTCCGATGGGATGGAGCGCCAGCAGATGGGCATGTGCGTTGCAACATTTGCGCATGCTCGTTCTGCTCGTAGCAGCCCGTGCTCTGCCGTGAGCAGGCGCCGCAGGCTGCGACAGAATGCATGCACAGAGGTGCAGCAGCACACAGGCGAGCACGACGCCTGAGCCCGCCTCAAAATCCTTGAGCTTCTTCACCCTGTGCTGGATCGCAGTGCGCCTACATGTGCCCACGCCCGCTGCGCCACGCCGGCCTTTGCAGGTTGCAGCAAGGGGCTGCGGAATAGCGGGCATGCAAGGCGTGCACCTCTGGCATTGGCCAACACTGTCGCGCCCTCCCGCGTGCTGCGCAGGGAAGCGGGGGGCTCGCCTGCACCGCCTCGGCGTGGCCGGTCCCCCCGCTGCAGACTGAGTTGTAGTTTGGCGCCGGGTCGCTGCCGCCGATGTAGCCCACGCTCGTGCGCACGACGCCCGGCACGCGCTGCGCCGGCACAGCGCGTCTCAGCGCCGGCACATGCGTCTGCAGACGCGTGACGGCGAGCCGGCCGCGGAGAGCGGGCCATACAGGCACGCGCGCCTGCAGGCAGGCCGCGCGTCGTCCCGGCCGCGGGCGCGCCGCCCGTGAAGCAGACGCCATAGGCCTCCAGGCACCTCCTCTGGCACTGTCACGTGTTACTGCTTGAAGGAGGAGCGGCCAGGTGGGGCAGGTGAGGACGAGCGGGGACTAGCCTGCGCGGGGTCCTCCGCTTCCTGGCCTGCCTCGCTGGGTGCGGGCAACAAGCAGTCCCGCAAACGGCTCTCACACGCTGGTCGGCGAGGCAAGCGGCACAAACGGTGGCACAGCCTCAAGAGGCGGCTGGAGACTGCGCTCGAGGGGCCTGTGCCAGACTCCCTGTGTACGAGCTCTGAACAAACGCAGCTCTGAGGGCCAGCAGTGAGCAGGCTACATGCACGGGAGCTTGCCTGGTATGCGAGCTCCAAGCCCCAGAAGCAGCCGCCAGCAAAGGTTGCAAGCTCCAGGCCCTCTGGGGCGGCCTTGGGCGCCAGCTCGCAGGCGGGCTTGGCCGCGCGCGCCCAGGATAGGATGCTGCCGCTGCTCTCCTGCAGAGCGTGCGCAGCCAGTGGGCCGAGCGTGCTCGGCAAGCCTGCCTTGTGCACAAGGTGTAGGTGCATCAGCATGACGTAAGTACAGCCTTTCTGGTGCCTTCTTCCATTTTCGTGTGGACAAGCTGCCAAAAGCATAACTAAACCACGAGACGGACAAACTGTATGCTGCCGGTACTGATACTGAATATATTGAAGTGTGTGTGTAACGGAACGCAGGTACAGCAGGCGCCCTGCAGCTTGCGCTCTTCTCACCTCTGCCTTTGCAGGAGCGCTGGTGCCGCCTCCAAACAACCGGCTCAGAAAGTTTGCCATATACACTGGCTGCCTGTGCGCGCGGCCCTGCCTCGCTTGTTGCCTGGCTCTCACAACAGGCGGACAGCGCGTGGTGAAGGGAAGCGGGGCAGTGGGGTTGCGGATGCAGCACGGCCGCATGGTTGAGCAAAGTGTGTTGTCCGGTCCAGTTGGCCTTATTAGGCCTGTACCTTCATCTTCTCCTTGCCCATCATGATGGACACCTGATCAGGTGTCTTATGTTCCTGTCCCTGCATGTTGATGTTAGTGCGCCACTTGCCGGCGTACTGGCTGTGATGCGTGTCTCAGATGGTGTCTGGGTGTTGAGATTCAGTTTCAGGGTTAGTTTCTGAGTGGGCTGTTTGGTCGGAACGTGCCAGGGCTGCATGTGCAGGTGACTCGCATTACATGGCATAGCATGAAATATACCTACAATTGTATTTGGGGCCCCACCACAGCCCGCGGGGCCCGAACACAGGCAGACCTGGCGCATGCCTCCACCAGCAAACACTGACGCGCGCGCCAAAACTGCGCGCGGCCCCCGCCCTGGGGCCGACCGAGGGGACCATGCTTAAAGAGGCGGAAACCCCACCCGAGCGTACACATACACAGTAGGTCACCATGTTACCAAGTTCTTCCGGGCTGGCTCGACACTTCAAGCAGTACGGCATGCGCGCCCCGGCGGCGCACGCGATTAGCTACCCACGGCCAGCGCCCCCGCGCCCGCGGCCCCTGTCTCACTGTCACCCCCGCCCCCAGCCAAGCAGCCGACGCGCGCGCGCGCGCTGCATGGCCGCCTCCCCCTCGCTCGCGCGTATGTCCCCAAAAAACACAGAAGTCGGGCCCGGCAAGCAAGGGAAAATCTACCATCCTAGCAACACACGTGAGCCGTCCGGCAGGCGAGCAAGCGCTCCAGTCAATGCGACCGCTCGTTCACACCACGCCTCGCGCCGGCCGCTGCCACCCCGCCGCATGCAGGCACCCTTGCCTGCCAAGTCGGCCCCCTCAGCCGTGCTTGCCGTACTTGCCCTTGTGGTCGTGGGCCTTGGGCGCCTTCGGCTTGCCGTAGTGGCCCTTGTGCTCGTGCTTGGGCGGCGCCAGCTTGTCATGCTTGGGCTTGCCGTAGTGGCCCTTCGGGTCGTGCTTCATGGGCTTCGCGTGGCCGTACATGCCCTTGCCGTGCTTGGGCTTGCCGTAGTGGCCCTTGTGCTCGTGCATCTTGGGCGCCTTGGGCTTGCCGTAGTGGCCCTTGGGCGCCTTGTGCTCGTGCTTGGGCGGCGCCGGCTTGTCATGCTTGGGCTTGCCGTAGTGGCCCTGGG